>OKSL01000155.1_pt1 | contig 60906 bp, 33 predicted proteins | sample 1606251 | NCBI WGS metagenome assembly OKSL01 (sample SAMEA3879543, study PRJEB24766) | human gut metagenome | biome: human-associated habitat; feature: feces | place: USA | collected 1985/1987 | reverse complement strand
TCAGTTCTTCCAGGGATTTATCGGCAAGGCGTGCACGTAACTCCGGGTTTTCGGGAACTGGCAGCAACTTATAGCCTTTCAATACGGATTCCAGATACATACCGGTACCTCCACACAAAACGGGAAGTTTCCCTTTTTGTTTAATAGTCTCGTACGCTATCAGAAAATCACGCTGATATTCAAAAACATTGTATTTATAACCCGGGTCGGCAATATCAATCAGATGATAGGGGATTAGTTTACCATTTACAGTGTAGTCTACCAGGTCTTTACCTGTACCGAGATCCATACCACGGTAGATTTGCCGGGAATCTGCACTGATGATTTCTGTGTCAAGAACATCTGCCAGTGCTGCGGCGAAAGGAGTTTTACCGGAAGCGGTAGGACCTAATATAGCTATCAAATCATAGTCAGGCATAAGTCGTTTTGATTATTTTTCTACAAAGATAATGCAAACCGAAAGCAATACAAAATAAGCTTGATTATTTTTAATGCTAAAGTGCAGCTTGTCTTTGTTTTAAAGCTAAATATGAAAAAGGAAGTGAAAAAGAGAATGCCTTCTCTTAAATGGTGTTATAAATGCGTTGTTTTCGCACACGGAACTTGCTACTTTCAAAAAAGTGCGTACCTTTGCACTGTGTTTTTCATAGTATTAGATTTAAGGTTAACAAAGGTTGGAGTACAGCGGTACTCCTTTTTTTATGTCTATACCTCATCTCTTCAATATTGAAATATTCATTTCATTCATACCTCATTTGTATACCACATCCATATGCTGCGTGGCTATGTTACATCATTGAAAGTATATGTAACAGATATGAGAAAGTATGTAATACCAGTATAAATACGTGTAGCGCAATGATGCAGATGTATTCCAGGGGATTGGATAAATTTGCAGAAATAAAAAAAGAAATGATATAGGGAAATTAGGTAAAGGTAAAATGAAACTTCAGTTTTCAGTGAATAGGTTTACCAAATTAGGTTAGTTAATTATTTTTAGGTCTGTGAGGTTGTGTTTGTGAAAACACAACCTCATTTATATGGTGATAAAGATGTATATTTGCAATACTAAAAGTATATGCCAAGCTATGAAATACATATTGATTCTGCTACTTCTGTTGATTTTTCCACTATCCGGTATTGCGGAAAAGCATTGTGTCTTTACTCCAATTAACGGAACGCATGGATTGTCCGGAAATAAGGTGCGCAATATCACTCAGTTGCCGGACGGGCGCATGATGATAACTACGGAAGGATTACTGAACTTATATGACGGTACTAATTTCAGTTACCTGCACTATGATCGGGAAGCTATCTGCCGTTTATCAGACTATTCCGGATTTCATCACGAATATATAGATGCTCACGGATATATGTGGCTTAAAAATCAACGCCAACTGATGGTGGTGGATATAGGACGTGAATGCTTTATTGAGCGACCGGACAGTTTGCTGGCTTTATGGGGGATAGATACTCCGATGAAGGATTTTTTCATGGATAAGACCAAGGATTTATGGGTCATAACGGATAAGGATGATTTGGTACGCATAGATAAGACAACTCTGCAGGCAAGTACTTTTCTGAATCGTGTTTCATTGATTGGAGATACCACTGATCAGGTTTATGATCTTGGGGTGTTGGACGGGAACTTATATCTGTTCTATCGTTCCGGTTTATTGATTTGTTACGCTATGGAGTCACAAAAGGAAATATATCGGCAGAAACTGTCGGATGAACTTCCTGAAGGAGTGTATGGGAATACATCTTACGTAGTGCCGGGAACGAATACTTTCTACCAGTTATGCAATGGTAACAGAGGTGGGGTAATGTTGGCTTATGATGTAGAAAGAAGAAAATGGAACATCGTGTTGCAGACAAGCTATTGGCTGAATTACCTGTCTGTTGATAAAGACGGAAGCATATGGATTAGTTGTCATAAAGGATTATGGAATATAGATGCGGGGCTGGAAAGAAAACAATATATACCAACCTTGAAATTAGTGGACGGACGCAATATAAATACAGAAGTGAGTACGCTTTACAATGACAGCCAAGGTGGCATGTGGGTAGGGACCTTGAACCGGGGAATCCTGTATTATCATCCGGACCGTTTCCGTTTTCAGAATATTGGCAGGACATTGTTTCCCGTTACGGAAAATATGAATCTTTATGTAACTTGCATTGCAGCACAAAACCAGGAGAATATGTGGGTGGGGACCCGGAAAGGACTATTCTCCTATCATCTTTCTAATGGAGACATAAACTTATATTCCAAGGAATTGTCCACTGTCAATTGCAATACCCTGTTTAAGGATAGTCGGCAACGTACTTGGTTGGGAAGTGTCGGACAGGGACTTTATTGTATGCTGCCGGATGGAGAAACCAGACATTATCCGTTGTCCGGCCAGACAATTCATTCCATTATGGAGCAACCGGACGGAACTCTGTATTTATGTACTGAAAACCAGGGTTTCGGTACATTTACTCCCGAAACCGGACAATATGAAAAGGAGCAGGGACTACCCCAGACGGAGAATTTGACTGTCTACCAATTGGCATCTTTGGGGAAGGAACGTTTAGCAGGCATTACACGGAAAGGTTGGTTTGTTTATGATTGTACCCAAAAAGAATATACCTTTAACCCCAGTTTTCATGTATGTACTTCCATCTTTGTAGACCGACAAAAGCAAGTTTGGATTGGTCTGGAAGATGGGTTGTTGCTTTGCAACATAGCTACCGGACAACAAAACACGTTTCATACCACGGACGGCTTGGTCAATAACTCTATCCGTTCCATCATTCAAACACAAGATCATGCTATCTGGGTATCTACTTCTAACGGGATAACACGTATCACTGTAACGGGAGAGGGAGGACAGATACGATATTCGTTTGCAAATTTCAATCGGTACGATGGTGTGATTACGGATGAATTCTGCGAGCGGTCCTCTTTTGTCGCAGAAGATGGAACTCTCTACTGGGGTGGTATTAATGGATTTAATAAGTTTGTTCCGCTTCATACCACAATGGAGCGGGCGTATGCCGCACCTTTATTCGTGGGCTTTGATCTGTTTGGTGAACGTGTGGAAAGTGGAAAAATGTATCATGGTAACAGGATACTTCAACGCCCCATAACCTTGACCAAAGAGATTATTCTGAACTATGATCAGAACTTTTTCACTTTAGAGTTTTCTGCCTTGAATTATATCAATCCCACACAGACCTATTATCGTTACCAACTGGTGGGTATTGACTATTCGGAACGTGAAATCCGCTCTTCCGATGGTAAGGGTACTGCTACTTATACTGACTTGCCGCCTGGCACTTACACTTTTAGAGTGCAAGCCGCTGATAATAGTGAGTCGTGGACGGGAAAATATGCGGAAATTGAAATAACCGTAAAAGCTCCGTTTTGGAAAACCACTTATGCTTATCTCTCTTATTTCCTGTTCGCAACGGGAAGCTTGATCGCCCTAGTTTTTGTATATATACGACGCAAACGCCGAAAACTGGTACGTGAACAAAGAGAGAAACTGGATGAAATGAAGTCCACTTTCCTACAAAACATCAATCAGGAACTGGCAGAACCTATCAATCGTATAATCTCTCCCTTGGATACCATTTTAAAACATACGGATGAAGGCAGAACCAAACTGCAATTGAAGGAAATACAGAATAATGCCGTAGAGCTGAAAGAACTGGTTGACCAGCTTTCGGAAGGAGTCCTGTCCCCTCTGTCGCCTGCTGAAAATGAGTTGGCTTTGGAAGAACTGTTGATGAATATGCGCCAGTTGCTGGAACAACAGGAGAAAAGGAAAGAACAACTGAAAGCAACTCCGGAAGCTGCGCCGGACAACTCCTTGCTATCGGCGGCCGATGAATTGTTTCTTCGTAAGGCTTTGAAATTTGTAGAACAGAATCTGGACAATCCCGAGTATTCAGTAGAGGTATTGAGTCGGGACATGGGAATGGATCGTACGGGGCTGTATCGAAAACTGGTTTCAGTGGTAGGAAAGACACCGACAAATTTTATCCGTTCCATTCGTCTGAAACGTGCCGCACAACTTTTGGAAGAAGGACATACGGTGGCCGAAGTTGCCGACCGGGTTGGATTCAGTACATCCAGTTATCTGAGTAAATGTTTTCAGGAAGAGTTTGGTATGCGTCCTTTGCAGTACGTTAATAGTCTGAAAGAACAACCGAAATAGTCACATTTCAACGAGATTGTTGCTTCTTGCAACATTTGTACCACGTGTTTTATAGGCTTCAGGCTACTTTTGCCCTCATAATTCAATTTTTAAACGAAATATCATGAGAAAAGTAAAAGTAGGAATTACCGGTATATTTCTTTTAATATCCGGTTTACTGATGGCGCAAAATGCGAATAGGACGCCACAGGGTGTAAAGGTAAATGTGGCGGAAGGAAACTTCAATGCAGAAGTTATTTTTTATTCTCCTTCTATTGTCCGCATAGTGAAGTATCCTTCGGTAAAGGATCAGATGCCGGACAAAGAAAGTCTTTCCGTAACATTGGTGCCGGAACAAACTAAGATTGATTTTAAGGAACAGGGAGATGATGTCAGGTTGAAAACGTCTGATATGATTGTTACTTTAAACAAGACCAATGGAACGGTACGCTTCACCGATACAAAAAACAACGAATTACTGGCAGAAAAGGGAAGCCCTTCTTTTTATCCGAATAAGGGCAAAGCCGATAAGGGCACTTATAAAGTTCGCCAGGCCTTTATGCTTGAAAAAGAGGAGGCTATATATGGATTAGGAATACTTCAGAATGGTAAAATGTCGCAACGTAACCAACGGAAGTATCTGATGCCGGGCAATGTGGAAGACGGAATCACCTTCTTCCAGTCCGTGAAAGGCTATGGTCTTTTCTGGGATAACTATTCTCCGACTAACTTTGCTGATGATGAGAATGAGACTTCATTTGAATCGGAAGTTGGTGATTGCACAGACTACTATTTCATGTATGGTGGAGATGCCGATGGCGTAGTTGCCCAAATGCGTACTCTTACCGGACAAGTACCCATGTTCCCTTTGTGGACGTATGGCTACTGGCAGAGCAAAGAGCGTTATAAAAGTCAGAATGAAGTACTGGGCGTACTGAACAAATACCGTGAATTACAGATTCCCTTGGATGGTATCGTGCAGGATTGGCAGTACTGGGGTAGTAACTACTTGTGGAATGCAATGGAATTTTTGGATGGTAATTACTATAATCCCCAGCAGATGCTGGATGAGATTCATGCAAAGAATGCGCACATGATTATCACGATCTGGTCTTCATTCGGTCCACAGACCAAGCCTTATAAGGAGCTGAATGAAAAAGGACTATTGTTTAATTTTAGGACTTGGCCTCTTGCAGGCACTGATACGTGGCCTCCTAGGGAAGACTATCTGTCGGGCGTGAGAGTTTATGATGCCTACAGCCCCGTTGCACGTGATATTTACTGGAAACATCTGACCCGCCTCTATGATTTGGGTATGGACGGTTGGTGGATGGACTCCACCGAACCAGATCATTTGGATGCAAAACCTGAAGATTTTGATACACCTACCTATTTAGGTTCATTCCGCAAAGTACGCAGTGCCTATCCGTTGATGGCCGTAGGTGGTGTTTATGATCACCAACGCGCTACGACTTCAGACAAGCGTGTGTTTATTCTTACCCGTTCAGGATTTGCTGGGCAGCAGCGTTACGGATGTAATGTATGGTCGGGTGATATCGTTTCTACCTGGGAATCATTGCGTAAACAGATACCTGCCGGGCTAAACTTTACCCTTACGGGAAATCCCAACTTCAATAGTGATATCGGGGGCTTCTTCTTAGGCCATTACAATAAGGGATGGAATGATGGATCGGCTACAAAGAATCCGTCCTATCAGGAATTATACGTACGCTGGGTACAGTTTGGAGCATTCAATCCGATGATGCGTTCGCACGGAACGGAAGCTCCGAGAGAGATTTATCAGTTTGGAAAGAAAGGAGAACCCATTTACGATGCTATCGAAAAAGCTATCCGTTTGCGTTATTCTCTGTTACCTTATATATATTCTACTTCTTGGCAGGTCACCAATAAGCAGTCAAGCTTTATGCGTGCGTTGATGATGGATTTTGCCGATGACAAGAAGGTGTGGGACATGAATGACGAATATATGTTTGGCAAGTCCATCCTGGTGGCTCCGATTGTGGAAGCGCAATATACTCCGGAAGTGGCAGCTACTGCATCGGAAGAGACAGGCTGGGACAGGGATGACAATAAAAATAAGAGCAAAGGCAGCATGACAGTAGACTTCACTACAAAGAAAACTGCAAAGGTTTATCTGCCCGCAGGTACTGTATGGTATGATTTCTGGACTAATGAGAAATATGATGGCGGCCAGGAAATATCAAGAGAAACGACTATTGATATGATTCCACTTTACGTCAGAGCCGGAAGTATTGTTCCCATCGGTCCCGATGTGCAATATGCGACAGAAAAAACCTGGGATAATCTTGAGTTGAAAGTGTATGCAGGTGCTAATGGCAGTTTCACCCTTTACGAAGATGAGTTTGATAATTATAACTATGAATCAGGAGCATATACGGAAATTCCTATGACATGGAATAATGCTTCCCGTACGCTCACTATCGGTGCACGCAAGGGAAAATATAACGGCATGCTTGAAAAACGCCAGTTTACGGTGAAGACAGTGGACGGCAACAGCAAGACGGTTACTTATACTGGAAAGAAGGTGACGGTAAAACTCTGACCAGATGGAGTAACTTTACTTTGAGTGTGATGCCTATCATCAATGGTATTGATGGTGGGCATCATCGGCATTGATGATAGGCCAAGGCCAAGGGACATGAGTGATGGAGGTAAATCAAAGGTAAGATGCAGTTTTAGGGCCGACCAGAGCCATTTTTTGAGCGAATGTTACATCAATGTAAGTTTATGTAACATGAAAAGACGGGATGTAACATTGACCGTAGCAAATGGGAACACGAAGATTCGAAAAGTACTTTGTAATGAACTATCTTTGTACAAAACGAAGGTTAATTAAAAAGTATCTTACCATGAAAACAAGAATTAGTTGGATTTTTTATTGTTTAGTAAGTTTCATGTTACTTCCCTCTTTGTCGGCGGCAGAGCGTTTTGTGACAAATGAGAGTAATGGTTTTACCTGGATACAGCAAGGAAAGGCGTATCCGATACTGGTAGACTTGCAGGAAGATAAAGGTGTACTGAGGGCTGTTGCTAATTTGCAGACAGATGCAGGTAAAGTGACAGGCGCTACTCCGGAAATTATTCATTCCCCATCCGGTAACCGTATGCTGATTGTCGGTTCTGTTGAAAATAGTTCCTGGATCAAACAGCTGGTGCAGGCAGGAAAGATTCCAGTTGCAGATTTGAAAGGGAAACGTGAGAAGTACATTCTTCAGACGGTGAAGCAGCCCGTGGAAGGAGTAGAAGAGGCAATTGTCATTGCCGGTAGTGACAAGCGGGGAACTATTTATGGTATTTACGAGCTTTCCCGGCAGATGGGTGTCTCTCCCTGGTATTTCTGGGCAGATGTGCCGGTGGAGAAGCATGATATTATATCTATTAAAGAAGGTGTATATACCGATGGTGAACCGGCAGTGAAGTACCGCGGTATTTTCCTGAATGATGAATGGCCCAGTTTAGGCGGTTGGGCGTCTGCTACCTTTGGTGGGTTCAATAGTAAGTTCTACGAAACGGTGTTCGAACTGGTGCTTCGCCTCAAAGGAAATTTTATGTGGCCTGCCATGTGGAACAGTGCTTTCTACGATGATGACCCGATGAACGGTCCGTTGGCCAACGAGATGGGAATTGTGATGAGTACTTCCCATCATGAACCGATGGGACAGGCTCAAAAGGACTGGAAACGTCGTGGAAAAGGAGAGTGGAATTACACTACGAACGGTGCCGTGTTGCGCGACTTCTGGCAGCAGGGTATGGAACGCTGCAAGGATTGGGAAGCGGTGATCACCCTTGCCATGCGTGGCGACGGCGATGAACCGATGAGCGAAGATGCCAATATCTCCTTGTTGCAGAATATCGTGAAAGATCAGCGGAAAATCATAGAGAAGGTAACCGGTAAGAAGGCTAAAGAAACTCCGCAGGTATGGGCGCTTTATAAGGAAGTGCAGGATTATTATGATAAAGGTATGCGAGTGCCCGACGATGTAACGCTGCTGCTCTGTGATGACAACTGGGGCAATGTACGTAAATTGCCCGACTTGAAAGCGAAGCCTCGTAAAGGTGGTTACGGCATGTATTATCATTTCGACTATGTAGGGGCTCCCCGTAACTCCAAATGGATAAATATTACTCAGATACAACGCACGTGGGAGCAGATGATGCTGACCTATGACTATGGCGTGCGCGAATTGTGGGTGGTGAACGTAGGTGACTTGAAGCCGATGGAATATCCCATCACCTTCTTTTTAGATATGGCCTGGGAACCGAAACGTTTCAATGAAAATAATCTGTTTCAGCATACGGTGGATTTCTGTCGTCAGCAATTTGGCGGATACTATGCCGAAGAAGCGGCTCGTCTGATCGACACTTATACTAAATACAACCGTAGGGTTACTCCGGAAATGTTGAATGACCGGACTTACAGCCTGGAAAATTATAACGAATGGCAAAGTGTAAAAGATGAATACGCTGCATTGTGTCTGGATGCCTTGAAACTTTATTATCTGATGCCTGCCGAATACCGGGATGCTTTCGACCAACTGGTACTTTTCCCGATACAGGCATGTTCCAACATATATGATATGTACTATGCTGTGGCAATGAACCGTAAACTGGCAGAGGCCAATGATGTGAAAGCCAATAAATGGGCGGATAAGGCACGTGCTTGTTTCGAGCGCGACTCCGTGCTGACTTATCATTATAATCATGTAATGAGTGGGGGCAAATGGAATCATATCATGGATCAGACTCACATCGGATATAGATCCTGGAATGACCCGAAGCGCAATATAATGCCTAAAGTGACCTTTCTACCCGAGCCCCGTATAGCTCCTGCACCACCTGTGTTTGTAGAAAAGGATGGATATATATCTATTGAAGCAGAACATTATACCCGTTCAGCAAATGGTACATCTGCTGATTGGATTACGATCCCTAATCTGGGACGTACCTTGTCAGCCGTCACTACTTTGCCTTCCACAGCTACTCCGAGCGAAGATATGTATCTGGAATATGATTTTGAAACGGAGAAGAGTGGTGAAGCAACAGTTATCGTACGTTTCTCTTCGACATTGAATTTCAATGATTATAAAGGACTGCGATATGCGGTTTCACTGGATGGCGGTGACGAACAGATAGTCAACATCAACGGTGATTATAAAGGTGAACTTGGCAGATTGCAGGCGGAGCATATCATCACTACCCAAACGAAACATTTGCTTGATAAGAAAGAAAAGCATACCTTGCGCATCCGTCCGCTTGATCCGGCACTTGTCATGCAGAAGATAATGATTGACTTCGGAGGTTTGAAACCTTCTTTCCTGGGAGCGCCGGAGAGTTCTGTGAGAAGGGAATGTTTTTAAGGAACTCCCATAACTCCTAAAAAAAAGATTATGAAATACAGATTTGCTTTATTGATAGTACTGGCCTGCATCTGTTCTGTGTTGGCTGAGGCTAAAGTGAAACTCCCATCCGTTCTTTCGGATGGGATGGTATTGCAACGTGAACGTCCCATAAAAATATGGGGAACGGCTGATCCGGGTGAGAATGTGGTTGTCACGTTCAAGAAGAAGAAATACATGGCAGTAGCCGATGAAAATGGCAAATGGCTGGTAACACTTCCTGCAATGAAGGCCGGTGGCCCTTATGAGCTGACAGTGAACGAAATGACAGTGAAGGATATCCTGATAGGAGATGTATGGTTGTGCTCGGGACAATCGAATATGGAACTGACGGTGGCGCGTGTAGCGGATATGTTCGGTAGAGAGACTGCTACTTACGAGAATTCAATGGTCCGCTATGTCAAGACTCCCTATGGTAATGATTTGCATGGTCCCAAAGAAGACATATCCCAAATGAACTGGACAGCGTTGAATCCGCAGGTTGCCCAGTCTTATGCCGCATTGCCTTACTTTTTTGCAATAGAGATGTATAATGAGACGAAAGTTCCTGTCGGCATTATCAATTCCAGTTGGGGAGGAAGTTCCATTGAAGCTTGGATGAGTGAAGATGCGCTTCAGGCATTTCCGAAGAACCTGCGCGAGCGGGATATCTATAACTCCGACGAATACAAGGCCTTGATGAATAAAGCGGGAGGAATGATGTCGAGATTCTGGAGCCTCTCTTTATATAAAGGTGATGAAGGCCTTCATGCTCCGGTTAAATGGTATGAACCGGAATTGAATGATTTCGACTGGGAGGAGGTGAATATGTTTTCTTATCAGTTGGGCAGCAAGGATGGTTATCCGGTAAGCGGATCGCACTGGTTCCGGCAGAACATTCGCCTTACAGCCGAGCAGGCTGATAAAGATGCCATATTGCGTTTAGGCTGTATGGTAAATGCGGACTCTGTATATGTGAATGGTGTTTTTGTAGGCACTACTTCTTATCAATATCCGCCGCGCATTTATAAAGTTCCTGCATCGGTGTTGAAAGCGGGAGAGAATCTGGTTACGGTACGTCTTATTAATTCCGGTGGTCGTCCCAGTTTTGTAAAAGGTAAACCCTATTGCATGGCGATAGATGGGGATACGGTTCGCTTGTCCGAGCAGTGGAAGTATAGGCTGGGTTGTGAAATGCCTGCCGGAAGAGGAGGTGTATCTTTTCAGAACATTCCGACCGGTATGTATAATTCCATGATTTCTCCTTTGCGGAATCTTACTTTTAAGGGAGCTTTGTGGTATCAGGGCGAATCGAATGCAGGACGTCCGGGTGAATATGAAGCTTTATTGACTGCCATGCTCAAAGACTGGCGGGTGAAATTTGCAGATGAAGACTTGCCATTCTTTATAATGCAGCTACCCAATTTTATGCAGACGCATCAGCAGCCTGTAGAAAGTGGTTGGGCAGGTATGCGTGAAGCACAGCGGCAGGTGACGTTGAAGTTGCCTAATACCTCTTTGGTTGTGGCAATAGACTTAGGAGAGTGGAATGATATTCATCCGCTGAATAAGAAGGAACTGGCAAGGAGAGTGGCGCTTCAGGTCAAGAAGAAAGTATACGGGCACAAAGATATAGTTCATAGTGGTCCGCTGTGCACTGCCGCCGCCATTGAGGGAGGAAAGGTCATTCTATCTTTTGAGGCGGGAACGGATGATTTAATGCCTGTAGCTCAACTTAAAGGTTTTGCATTGGCGGGAACGGACGGACGTTATAAATGGGCAGAGGCGACCGTGGAAGGCAATAAAGTGATAGTCTGGAGTGAAGGGATTGCTCAGCCCACAAAGGTTCGCTATGCTTGGGATGATAATCCGCAAGAGGCTAATTTGAAGAATAAGGCGGGACTTCCGGCTTCGCCGTTTCAAATGAATGTTCCATGATTCCCTAAACTTGATTGACTAAGAAACACCGGAATTTACGCGCCCGGTGCAATATGACAATAAGATAGTGAAACAGATGTATTTCGTTGCAATACATCTGTTTTTTTTATTATTAATAACAAAGGTCCCAATCAGAAAGTTACTTCCAGAAGGATAAAACCTTGTTTTATCTGATTCATATCATCTATTGTTATGCTACAGATGGTCTATTCTGCTCCATTACATGATCTATTCTAATCAATCAGATCATCTATTCTCCCTAAACGGATGATATAATTTGAGAAATGGCTACACCTTTTGCCCCATAAGGCTACACCATCCTTATCAAAAGGTGACACCATCACCCCAAAAGGGTGTAGCCCTTCTGAAAAACAGGTAATATTCTTCTATTTCAAAGAAGATAAGTGGCGGAATCAAATAATCATATTTGAAGAAAATACGATCAAAGCGCAATTAATAAGAACGAAATAAGAAGGAATCTCTTTCTAAAATGCGCTTCTTTTTACCATTACAAATCATACTGCATTCGCCTAACAGGTAATCCTTGCTTTTTTTGTATCACGGCAACTAATGGTACGAAAGAAAGCAACCTCAGACATCACGATTTACATTTTGTCATATTGCTCATTTCGCTCAAGCTACTCATTTTGCTCAAATTACGTAAGTAGCCTGAAAGGTTTTCCCTTTACTCTATCTTTATCTGTCAGCATATTTTCGCTTGTTTATATTCATTTCCGAAAGATATGTCCATCCCCTGTCTGATCTTGATAGAAAATAATCAAAAAGGCTTAAAAGTGTTAATGGATGTATTGCTGCGATAAATGAATGAAAGTCATTTTTTAGCTTTAACAAGTGGGTTACATATTTTTTGTGATACGTTACCACACTGTTTTCTTTTGCATTTCTCTTGTAATTTTTGGTTCATTATTATCTTGTTTTTCTCTTTCAAAAGTGACTTCTCAAGCTCTCTTTTATCTTTAAAAAAAAGGTTCTCAATGTTCTTTGTAATTAGTTGATTTATAGTTGTATGTAATGTTTTACGAAATGCAATCAAAAAAGAATGTAACATTGAAAAGAAAGATGTAATGCCATCAAAAAAACGTGTAGCATGATCGTGTCTACTGTTACATTTCTGATGCATACATTTGCCGCTGTGAAAAAGCATGCTATAATGTTTGGAGAGATACGTATGGAAAACACTTTTCTTTCCTCCTATGGCTTGAAACGCTAATTTATGTAATAATAGTAATATGATTATTAACCGTTGAATTATTAATCTTAAAAGACTAATTGATTATGAAATGCAAGTATGATGACAGTTAAAGCTATCCATAATAGCTAATGGAAAAAAGAGAATGTAGTTTTTAATATCTTAAACTAATGGTAATGAAAAATGTAACAAAAAAAATCCAAAAGATCCCTTACCTACTGGTTTTGTTGCTATTAAGTTGCTTGCCAACTTTAGCGCAAAATGGGGTAACGGTAAAAGGAACAGTTGTTGATGGCACTGGAGAAACTGTAATTGGTGCTTCCATCGTTGTGAAAGGCAACACTTCAATAGGTACTATATCAGATATAGATGGAAATTTTACGTTGGCTGTTCCTAATGACAATGTAACCCTTGTTGTTTCATTTATCGGTATGAAATCACAAGAGGTGAAAGCGACGGCTCAGAAGCCGATAAAAGTTATATTGGAAGATGATAGCCAGCAACTGGATGAAGTAGTAGTTGTAGGTTTTGGCCAGCAGAAGAAAGCCTCAGTTGTAGGTGCCATTGCACAGACCAATTCCAAAACCTTGGAACGTACGGGTGGTGTGACAAGTTTGGGACAGGCCCTGACTGGTAATCTTCCTGGTGTAGTAACCATGACTGATACAGGTAAACCGGGTGATGAAGATCCGAAGATTACTATTCGTGGTGTGACATCATGGAACTCAAGTGATCCGCTTGTGTTGGTGGATGGTGTAGAACGTCCTATGTCTTCAGTGGATATCAGCTCTGTGGCATCTATTTCCGTCTTGAAAGATGCATCGGCAACAGCTGTATTTGGTGTGCGTGGTGCCAATGGTGTAATTTTGATTACTACTAAACGTGGTGAAGAAGGTAAGGCAGTGATTAATATCAATGCCAGCACGACGCTGAAAACTTACTCTAAATTGCCTGACATGATGGATGCGTATGATGCGCTTTCACTCCGTAATCAAGTTATAGAAAATGAATTGGCTTATCACCCGGATTCATGGAGTTATTATCTGACTCAGGATCGTTTGTACAAGTATCGTCATCCGGCTAATCTGGCTGAGGCAGAACGTTATCCTAATATAAATTGGGTAGATTATCTGTTGAAAGATGTCGCTACATCCTATAATGCCAACGTGAACATTAGTGGTGGTACGAAGTTTGTGAAGTATTTTGCTTCTGCTGACTTTGCACATGAGGGGGATATATATAAGAAAGTAACCAACGTGAAAGGTTACGATCCGGGTTTCAGCTATGATCGTATAAACGTACGCAGTAACCTTGACTTCAATCTTACCAAGACTACCAAATTGCATCTGAATCTGTCTGGTTCTCATGCAGTAAAGAAAGCCACGCAGGGGCAGTATGAAAATTTGGTATGGAGTGCTTTCTATGGCATTGCGCCCGATTCTTTTATGCCTGTATATAGCGATGGTACTTTCGGATATTACAAACCTAATGAGACTCAGGCTGCTACTAATAGTTATGAAGACCTTAGTGTTAACGGTATCGGCTATACCACCGACGACCGTTTGAATACTGACTTTACCCTCGAACAGGATCTTGGTTTCCTGCTTAAGGGATTGAACGTACAGGCTAAGCTGGCTTTTGATAATGCTTTTCGTGAAACAGGCCGTGGTGTGGATGATACAACTGACTGGGAAACTGAAGCTCATAAATGGATTGATCCTGAGACCGGTAAGGAGTATACCAATACCAGTACAGATGCATTATATAAATTTGACTTCAAGAATAACAATGCTTGGAAAACGGGTGCGGGCTCTGTTAATAATGGTGAAACATACCGTCGTATGGACTATTCCGTACAGTTGAACTATTCTAACAAATTTGGTGATCATACAGTAGGTGCTATGGGCAACTTCTCTCGCGAACAATATGCAAAAGGTAGCGAACAGCCTTTCCGTCGTGAAAACTGGGTATTCCGTGCGACTTACGACTATGCCAGTCGCTATATGGTGGAGTATAACGGTGCTTACAACGGTTCTGACCTTTATTCTTCGGAAAATCGTTTCGCTTTCTTCAATTCCGGCGCTGTCGGATGGATGGTTTCGGAAGAACCTTTGGTGAAGAAACTTAACCTGAAGTGGTTGGATATGTTGAAACTCCGTGCATCTTACGGTCAGATTGGTCAAGATGGCTTACGGATAGGAAATTACGATTATCGTTTTGGTTATATGGATGTTTGGAGCAATGGTGGCAATTATCGTCAGTCGTTGACCGGGGTAGATCCTGCCAAAAGTCCTTACACGTGGTGGCAACAGTCACAGATGGGTAATCCGGAACTTCAATGGGAGGTTGCGACTAAACTTGATATTGCAGCGGATTTCGCATTTTTCGGAGGGGTTATTTCCGGTTCGTTCGACTACTTCAAGGAAAAACGTACCGACATCTTGATTCCGGGTACTCAGCGTGCAATCCCTTCATACTTCGGTACGGAAGCTCCTATTGCCAATTTGGGTAAAGTGGATAGTAAAGGTTACGAGTTGGAAATCCGTTGGAATAAGCAACTGACGCGCAGTTGGCGTCTTTGGGGAAATGCTTCTCTTACTCATGCCGTAAGTGAAATTAAGGAAGCGGATGATCCCAGCCTTATGCCGGAGTATCAGAAAAAGGCCAACAAAGGCATTAATCAGAATTATTCGTATGTAGATAAGGGCTACTACAACAGTTGGGATGAACTTTATGGTAGTACCGCACACGATGAATATGATGAGAACCGTAAGCCGGGTAACTATATAATTCTTGACTATGATGCCGATGGTGTGATTACTCAGGATGATAATATTCCTTATGGCTATACGGGTATTCCACAGAATACGATGAACCTTCAGATTGGTTTCGATTATAAAGGTTGGAGCTGTTTCGTTCAGTTTTATGGTGTAAACAATGTGAGCCGTTCTGTTGGCTTGACAAGTTTGGGTGGTACGCGAAATACGGCTTTCTTCGAAGGAAGTTACTGGAGTCCCGATAATCAAAACGCTGATGTCCCCCTTCCTCGCTGGCTGAATCAGGCAAGTAAATATACTGATGGTACCCGCTTCCTTTTTGACGGTTCATACACTCGTCTGAAGTATGCTGAGCTTTCATATACTTTCTCAAAGGAAAAATGGTTGAAGGCTTCGGGATTGAGCAGCTTGAAGTTGTTTGTCAACGGTAATAACCTTTTCCTCTGGACCGATATGCCTGATGACCGTGAATCGAACACCGGTGGATGGAGCGCGTATCCTACCCAGCGTCGTTTCAACTTAGGTTTTAAAATTACACTTTAATATAAACGGAAGATGAAAAATAAGATTTTTTACATACTTTTCGCATTGTTCTCCGCCGGTTTCGCTTTTACTTCGTGTACCGACTATTTGGAAAGAGATTCAGACTCTGTACTTTCAAAAGAAGATGCGTTTAAGAACTTTAATAATTTCCAAGGATTTATTGAAGTAATGTACAACGTTATTCCCGATGTGGCAAAGCATAATTGGGTAAGCTCTTTTAACTGGGGTGACGATGAAGTGATTACCACTGGTAACGGTGAGTACTTGATGGGATATGCCATCGATGGTGGAAACTACCGTACTTACATTGGCAAGGGCGACTGTTTCTTGGATAGAAGCTGGTCACTGAACGGTGATCGTTTTGCCAAGTCCCTTTGGGGGGGAGGCTGGTATGCTATCCGTCAGGCCAATTTGGGCCTTGAGGCTCTGCAGAATGGTCTGTTGAAGGATGCTACACAAGAAGAACGTGATTTTCTTGAAGGCCAACTTTATTTCTTTCGTGCCTGGTTCTACTTTCAACTGACAACTTACTGGGGTGGTCTGCCTTATCTGGAAAGACCTCTTTCTCCTGTTGAGCCGCTCAATATGCCGCGCGAAAGCTATCAGGAAAATGCCGAGAAGATGGCAAAAGACTTCCAGCGTGCTGCTGACCTGCTTCCTGTCGACTGGGATGATACTGCTGCCGGTAACCGTACGAAGGGCAATAATGCTTTCCGTCCCAACAAAATCTGGGCACTCTCTTATTTGGGTAAGTGCCTGCTTTATGCCGGTAGTCCTTTGATGAAGAACGGAGGGGAAAACAGTGACCGTTCTTATGATGCGGAATATTGTAAACGTGCTGCCGAAGTTCTGGGTAAGGTGCTTGCGATGGTAGAGGGTGGCCAGACCCAATATGCTTTGGTGGATTTCGAACATTACAGCAACTTGTTCTATACCAAAGAGCAGAACTGGCTGATGCCCGGTGGTACCGAAGCCATTATGCGTAGCCCTACTTTCGGTGCCGATTCCTACTGGCGTCAGATGAACTCCTATCAACTTTCATATATTTGTGAGGGTGATGGTATCATTCTTTGTCCTGCAGCTAATTATGTGAATTATTTTGGTATGGCAAACGGTATGCCTCTTGATGACCCCAACTCCGGCTTTAGCAAGTCACAGCCGTGGAAAGACCGCGACCCTCGTTTTTATAATAACTTTATTTACGATGGTGTCAAGATGATCAAAAATGCAGCGGACTATAAAGAATATGAGTATGCCAATCTTTACGAAGGTGGAAACTGTTGTAACAATCCTCAAACGACCAGTCGTACAGGCTATTTCAATTATAAATTCATTCCATTGGGTGCCAATAAGGGTGATCAGGACTATGGCTATGGAAAAGCTACTCATTTCCATTTAGCTTGGTTGCGTTTGGCGGAAGTATATTTATTGTATGCCGAAGCTGCCGCGCAAGGCTACGGTTCTCCCAACGGTAAATCTACCTCTTTTTCAAAGAGTGCCGTAGAAGCGGTGAATGTAATCCGTGAACGTGCAGGGGTGGAGGATGTTGCAGACGGCTACACAACCGACCTGGAGAAATTCATGGGTGAAGTTCGTCGTGAACGTGCCGTGGAACTGGCTTATGAAGGACATCGTTTCAATGACCTGCGCCGTTGGAAGTTGCTGACTGAATATCCTTACAATATCAAAACCAAGCAATTGTTTGATCGTGCAGAGGCATTTGACCCTAAGGATGAGCCTAAAGAACGTAAAGTTATAAACTTCCGTGAAGAGGTGGTGACGGAACGTAAATTGACAAGTAAGCACTATTGGTTGCCGTTCAAGACAAGCGATGTGACGATGTATCCGGAATTCTACCAAAATCCCGGTTGGTAATGGTTTTATTAACATAAAGACTATAAAAAATGAAACATATATATAAAGGACTTGCATTCTGTGCCGCGTTGGCTTTCGCTCACACACACATTGCCGCTCAAGAGACGCTGGCCGACTTGGTGGAAGCGGCTCAAGCCGATACGCTTCAGAAGGTGCAAGTGGCATTTCGTTCCATAGACCGTAATGACCTGCTGGGTGGAGTATCGGTCATTGATATGAAAGAAATGTCAGAAAAGGTATATACAACCTATAGTTTGAGTTTGGTTGACAATGTCGTTGGTGGTTTCAACGGTAATATTTGGGGAAACAATGAATATCTTGTCATAGTAGATGGCATGGTGCGTGATGCGAATAACGTGCTTCCCCACGAGATAGACCAGATTACCCTTTTGAAAGGGGCTTCTGCTGTAGTGCTCTATGGTCCGCGTGCGGCTAAAGGTGTCATTTCCATCACCACTAAACGTGGCGAAGTGGGTGACCTCAGAATAAATATTCATGCCAACAGTGGTTTTTATACTCCTAAGTCATACCCGAAATATTTGGGTTCGGCAGAGTATATGACCCTTTATAATGAGGCACGTCTTAACGATGGTCTTACCGCCAATTACTCGCAGGAGGATATTTACAATCATGCTTCGGGTTTGAATCCCTATCGTTATCCTGATTTCGACATGTATTCTTCCGATTATTTGAGGAAGGCATATAACCGTTCGGAAGCGATTGCCGAAATTTCGGGCGGTAGCGAGAAAGTGAAATATTATACTTCTACCGGTTACTATCGCGAATCTTCGCTTCTTAAAGTGGGCAATACGGAAGATAACTATATCAGTCGTTTCTTTGTCCGTGGAAATGTAGATATGAAGTTGCATAAACTTATCACTGCGCAAGCTGATGCTAATGTGACATTTTATGATTCTTATTCGGCTAATGTAGACTGGTGGGGGCAAGCCGCTACGTTGCGTCCTCATTTGGTGTCTCCGTTTATTCCGTTGAGTTATATTGAGGATGCAGACAAGAATTCTCTGAACACTGTACTTAACAGTAATTATATTCAGGATGGCAAGTACTTCTTCGGTGGTACGCAGCAGAATCCCACCAATCCGGTAGCTGACGCATATGCGGCCGGTGACAATAAGTTTGTGAGCCGGCAGTTCCAGTTCAATACGCGTTTTGATGTCAATCTCTCTCCCTTGCTTAAAGGACTTTATTTCCGTGCCAAATATGGCATTGACTATGCTTCTACCTACGATCAGGGGTATAGTAGTGCTTATGCTACTTTTTCACCGGTGTGGAGTACCTATAACGGGCATGATGTCATTTCAAGTATCACGCAATATGGAAAGGATGAAAAAAGTGCCGTTGAGAATATCAATAATTCGGCCTACCGTTATACCTACAACGTTTCCGGCCAGTTCGATTACCAGAACACTTTCAACGAAGACCACAATGTATTCGCCATGGTGCTGGCCAATGCATGGCAGACCCAACGTAGCGGACATTATCACCGTACTACCAATGCCAATTTAGGTTTTCAGGCATCCTACAACTATCAGCATAAATATTATGCGGATTTCAGTGCTGCAATGCCTTATTCCACAAAGTTGCCCGAAGGTAACCGCACGGCATTTTCACCTACAGTCACTTTGGGATGGAATCTGGCAAAAGAAGATTTCATGGGAAATTCAATTTTTGACAACTTGATGCTTACTGCTTCGGCAGGTATCATCAATCAGGATCTTGACATCACTACCAGTGACAACGAAGACGGTTACTTCCTTTACCAGCCGGTGGTACAGCCCGGTGGTTGGTATAGTTGGGGTGACAATGGCGGTTTGTCTGCTACTGAGTTCCAGCGTGGAGACGGCTCTGCCATGACTTTCGTGAAGCGTAAAGAATTCACGGCAGGTTTGCGCGGTTCTATGTGGAACAGACTGCTCACATTCGACTTCAATTTCTTCACCAGCAAGATGGAGGGTGGTTTGGCTCGTACCAGTTCATTGTATCCGATTTATTTCACACAGGTGGGTTATCCGTCATCATCCATTATTCCTTATGTAAACTTCAATGAGGATAAGCGGACAGGTTTCGATTTCAGTGTTTATGCCAACAAGAAAGTGGGTGAGGTAGATTTGACGCTTGGCGTGAGTGGAATGTGGTATAAGAGTACGGCCGAAAAACGTGATGAAAACGTTGAGTTTGATTATTTGTCAGTTGTAGGTCGTGCATTGAATGGGCACTGGGGGTTGCAGAGCGAAGGGTTCTTCAATGACCAGGCTGAGATTGATGCTGCTCCCAAACAAACTTTCGGTGATGTGAAGCCCGGTGATATCCGTTATAAAGATCAGAATAATGATGGTAAGATTGATGACAACGACCGTGTATTCCTGGGACGTTGGGACTCTCCCTTTATGAGTGGCATTAACTTGACTGCCAAATGGCGTGACTTTACTCTGTATGTGATGGGTAATCTTTACATAGGTGGCTATGGCATGAAAGACAATTCGTATTATTGGGTGAAAGGTGACGGAAAATATTCTGAAGTGGTACGTAACCGCTGGACTCCTGAAACGGCAGCTACGGCTACTTATCCTCGTCTGACTACTACCGGTGGTGACAATAATTTCCGTACCTCGGATTTTTGGATGTATAAGAATGACCGATTCAATCTGACTCAGGTTCAGCTTACCTATAATATGCCCAAAGAGGTGTTGAGAGGATCTTTCGTCAAAGGTTTGAGTTTCTTTGTCAACGCAAACAATCTGCTCACCATTGCTAAGGAACGTAAGGCTTTGGAACTGAATGTGGGTAGCGCGCCTCAGACACGTTTCTACCAGCTTGGCCTCAAAGGTACATTCTAAGAAAATGATAAATTTAATAATGAAGATTGAAAAACTAAGAAGTTATGAAACTAAAAAATATCATCTTATCAGCGGCATTACTGGTGGCATTTTCCGCTTGCGACGATTTGTTTGAGCCGGCGGTAGAAAACTTCAAGCAACCGTCTGATTTGGAAAACATGCCTTCGTGGGCTGTTGGCTTGTTGGGGCATGCTTACATTGGTAATCCGTTGGGCGAGAATGCCAACAACTGGTCTTTTACGGAAGTGGCTACCGATGATGCTGTATCCAATGATGTGAATAACGGCTACCGGAAGATGGCTGCCGGTGCCTGGCGTTCGGACAATACTCCCGGAGATTTGAACAGATGGCAGAATTTGCGTGGTTCCTGGCAATATCTCAACCAATTTCTTGAAATATCCGAAAATGTGGAATGGGCCAAAGATCCTAAAGCTTCCGAACTGTTTAAGATGCGTTTTCAGGGAGATGCATACGGAATGCGTGCTCTCTATATGTATCATTTGTTGCTGAGTTGTTCGGGTTGGGCGGATAATGGCCAGTTATTGGGAATTCCTATTCTGACAGAATCGGAAACTGTTGATTCGGATTTCAACAAACCTCGTAACACTTTCAAAGAGTGTATCGAACTGCTAAACAAAGATGTGGAGAGAGCTGTAGAAATGCTTCCCGAAGAATATGGTGATTTGGACGAGAAGACAGGCGTGGTACCTGATAAATATGCACAAATGGGCGTAGATATTGCTTATTTTAACCGTGTATTTGGTGATCATGCTAAAAATCGTATGAGTGCTCGTGTAGCTCGTGCCATTCGTGCTCAGGCAGCTCTTCTTGCAGCCAGTCCTGCTTATAGCGAAGGTTCGGAAGTAACTTGGGAAGAGGCTGCCAATGATATGGCCGAAGTACTTGCTAATTTAGGTAGCAATCCGATTGCAGGTATTGATCCTACTGGTAATAAGTGGTATGAAGACCATAGCGGTATTCAGAATATAAAAGCCGGTTACAACCGTCCCGAGATTTTGTGGCGTAGCAACAAGAACGAGAGCGCCGACCTTGAGAAGGCGCAGTATCCGCCCTCGCTCTTCGGTCAGGGTAGGGTCAATCCTTCTCAAAACCTGGTAGACGCTTTCCCGGCAGCGAACGGTTATCCCATCAGTGATCCGAAAGCCAGCTACGATCCTCAGAACCCGTATGCCAACCGTGATCCTCGTCTGGCTTTATACATTATTTATAACGGTTGTAAGGCAGGTGCATCAAACAGTGTCATCACTACTGCAGTTGATGGAAATAACAATGATGCCATGAATAAGTTTGACGGTGCTTCCACGCGTACCGGTTACTATTTGCGTAAATTTTTGGATATGAACGTGAATGCCAATCCCAGTAATACAACGAATGGTTTCCATATTAAGCCTTGGATTCGTTATACCGAAATATTCTTGGGTTATGCCGAAGCTGCTAATGAAGCTTGGGGACCGCAAGGAAAAGGCACTCATGGTTATTCTGCTTATGATGTGATTAAAGCTATCCGCCAACGTGCCGGTATTGGTGAAAATGGTGGTGATCCTTATCTGGAGTCAGTGAAAAATGACAAGGACGCGATGCGTGATCTTATCCGCAACGAACGTCGTTTGGAACTCTGTTTCGAGGGCTTCCGTTTCTGGGATTTGCGCCGTTGGAAAGTGGATCTCAGCAAGCTGAATGAAACCGTGAAAGGTATGAAAATTACCGGAACGAACTACGAGGTGGTAGAAGTGGAGAAACGTGACTATAAGGATTATATGTACTACGGTCCTGTTCCTTATGGTGAAATATTGAAGTTTAATGCTCTCATCCAAAACAAAGGATGGTAAGCGGTAGTAAACGAACTTATATAAACTGAATAAATGAAAATAGCAATGAAAAAATCATTTTTGATACTGGCCGCTATGGCGGGAGCCTTGTTTACTGCGTGCGAGAACGGTGACATGGAATTTCCCGACTATAAATATTCCGCGGTTTACTTTGCTTATCAAAGTCCCATCCGTACCATTACCATAGGTGAGGATGAATCTGTGGATAATTCATTAGACAATGAACATAAGTGCCAGATTATGGCTACAATATCAGGTGTATACGAGAATAAGAAAAATGTGGAAATAGGTATCCGGATAGACAATACCTTGTGTGACGGTTTCATGTATGAAGGTACCAAAGGCGACATTCTACCGATGCCGGTTTCTCACTATACACTGAGCGATGACAAGATTGTCATAAAGAAAGGCCAAGTATTAGGTGGCGTTACGGTGAATCTGACTGATGCTTACTTTAGCGATCCGAAATCTGCGGAGCTGAACTATGTAATTCCTGTAGTGATGACTGGTGTGCAAAATGCCGACACCATTTTGCAGGGTAAAGCACAGGTTGCCGATCCGCATCGTCTGAATAAAGCGGATTGGGAGGTACAGCCTAAGGATTATACGCTTTATGCCGTGAAGTATGTAAGCAAGTACGACTCGCACTATCTGCGTCGGGGCGTTGATTCCTATAGCGGTAACAAGACCGGTACGGAGGTACGTCATGCTGCATACGTGGAGAAAGACGAAACGATCGAAGGCTTCAGTACACTGGGCTTGAACAAGGTACAGTGGGCTCGTCCTACTAAAAATGCTGCCGGAAAGAATATTGAAGCCAATCTGGTGCTTGCTTTCGATGAGAGCGGCAATTGTACGGTTACTTCCGCATCTGATGGGGTAGTGGCTGGCGGTAACGGAAAGTTTGTTTCCAAAGGTGACAAGAATAGCTGGGGAGGCAAAGACCGCGATGTTCTTTATCTGGATTACACTATGGATTACGATGGCATTCATTGTGCCACCAAGGATACATTGGTGGTTCATTACCGTGGGGTAAAGGCCGAGTGGTTCAATCCTGTGAAGAAGTAACGAAAGAAGGACGGGAGGTTCATCCTCCCTCTTCTTGTGAAAAGTATTATTAACAGATAAGACAATTACGATAATGAAGAGTTTGATGTTTGTTTTATTAGCTTTCTTTCCTTTGCTGCTTTGGGCCGAAGGCGAGGGGAGCAATAAGGTGACTACTTATGAAGTCTCCGGAACATATACATACAGTACCGATCCTAACCACTCAACATACAATTTGCCAACCAGTGGTAGTCTTGATTTGAGAAAAATGGCTTTTACCATGTGCATTACTTTGGATAACCTTCCGGATGGGATGCATTATGAGTGGAAGTTGAATTCTGGTGACGGTTCTTATACATTCCAGCCGCAACCGAATAACAGTCGAATTTGCTATATGGGGTTTAATGGAGATACCAATTATTTGAATTTCTCTATTATCATCTGTAAGGGGGACACTCATGTGTTGGAAAGAACTTTCAATGTACGTCTTTTTAACTGGATAAATTAAATCTAACAGACAATGAAAACTATAAAGCACTTATTATTTGGGGGCTTGTTTCTGTCGCTCATCGCATGTGTTGACGACAAGCCGTTGGCGTTTGACGTTGAGAAACCTGCCTCTATTGCGGGCATGGAGTATCTCAATGACTATGACGTATTGAAATCTTATATAAACAGCAGTGCCAATCCCGACTTTAAGTTGGGAATTGCACTGGCTGCGAATGATTATATTGCAGGTGGACAAGTAACTCAGTTGGCAAACAGCAACTTTGTGGAAATGACTGCTGGTAATGCCATGAAATACGCTTCGTGCGTGAATGATAATGGTGAGATGAACTTTGGAACTGTGGAGAACTTTGTTTCTGCCGCTAAAGCAGGGGGACTTACTATTTATGGTCATACATTGGCTTGGCATGCACAGCAGAACAACAAGTATTTGAATTCGCTAATCAAAGATAAAGAGATGGACGTAGATCCTAACGAAAAAGTTGATATCGAAGATTATGTGGTGGATTACTCTACTTCCGGATATACTTTCTGGAATGAAGTTAACGCAGAAGTAAAAGAAACCACGACTATAGGTAAAAATGATGCCGAAGGTTGTTTGGAAATTAAAACTTCTGTTGCAGCTTCTCAGAATCATTATGTTCAGTATCATACAGCTGACGGTCTACCAACTGAAACAGGTAAAGAATATAAGTTAAAGATGATGATCAAAGGTTCTGCTGAAGGTACTCTTAACATTGGTGTAGGATCTTGGGGTGGTAGAGCCGAGGGGGCTTTTTCTTTCGATACTGAATGGAAAGAGTATGAGTTTACTTTTACAGCAGTGGCAGATGGTGGTCATGTAATGACGCAATCTGGTCTTTTTGTAGGTACTATTCAAATTAAGTATGTGAAAATTACTCATTCAGAAGCTCCTGCCGTCGAGATTTATACAGATGTTCTTGAAAATGGAGAGATGGTGGTCGGTAAACCGATGAATAATTTCATTATCCGTGAGCATGGAAAAGCTGATGTTCCCGGTACTATTCTTGAAGGTCAAGGTCCTGATGGTAAAAACTGTGTAAGTATTACTTCAATTTCAGGGGCAGCGAATACTCATGATACTCAGTTTTTCATTACTTCCGATAAGGTTTGGGAGGCTGGAGATAAATATAGAATATCATTTTGGTATAAAGCTACAGCTGAGGCACCTTGTGAAACACAATGTCATGTAACTCCCGGTGCATATTTTCATTATGCTATGCTTCCGCAGAATCCTACATTCACAACAGAATGGAAGCATTATGAGGCTACAAGTACAATTCCGGCAGAAGCTGCAGGTAAGGGTATGAAAACTATAGCTTTCAATCTTAATGCTGATAAAGAAAATGGACATACATATTATTTTGCTGACATCCATTGGGAGACAATAGAGAAAGGTAATACCATTCCTCTTACTCCCGAAGAAAAGAAGGACACCCTTACATGGGCCATGAACAACTGGGTAGAAGGTATGATGAAAGCTACTGGAGGTTATGTGACCGCTTGGGATGTAGTGAACGAAGCTATTTCTGATAAAGATGATGAAGGTTTCTATACTTTACAGTCTGCCAAAAATGTCTCTGCAGAAGATGCTAAGAATAACTTCTACTGGCAAGACTACTTGGGTAACGAAGACTATGTGCGCATTGTTGTGGCTGCTGCCCGTAAGTATTATGCCGAGAATGGTGGTGTTAATCCTCTGAAGCTCTTTGTCAACGACTATAATCTGGAGTCTGACTGGGATGACAATAAGAAGGTCAAGAGTCTGGTACACTGGATTGAAAAGTGGGAAGCTGATGGCGTGACAAAGATTGACGGTATTGGTACACAGATGCACGTGAGTTGCTATGCTAATGCTGCTAAACAGAAGAGTAAGGAAGATCATGTGGTGAAGATGTTCGAAATCTTGGCTGAAAGTGGCAAACTCGTGAAGATAACCGAGCTTGATATGGGCTACATAGATGAGAATGGTACCAGTGTGAAGACGGAGAATATGACTGAAGCACAGCATAAAGCAATGTCTGATTACTACAAGTTCATCGTGAAGAAGTACTTCGAGATAATTCCTGCTGCCCAGCAGTATGGTATCACTCAGTGGTGTGCAACCGATAGTCCCAGTGATTCAGGCTGGCGCGGTGGCGAACCCGTAGGCCTTTGGGATTCCAATTACAGTCGTAAGCATACCTATGCAGGTTTTGCTGATGGATTGGCTGGAAAATAATAAAGTTTTATGAGAAAAGGCAGCGGGGCATAATGTGAAACCGCTGCCTTTATTGTTTCAATAAAAATCGAATAACAATGAAAAACATATTATTACTTTTGGGATTTTTTACATTGTTTAGTTGTACGTCTGATAATGAAGTATGGAACAATACAGATATTGATCCTAAAACTCGAGGACTAGCGGAATTTTCTAATTATTATTTTGAACATTATAATAATGAAGATACTTTTCGTTTTGACTTTTTAGGGAAAATTATAGGTAATCTACCATATATCGTTTCGTATAACACGGATAGTACTGCAGAGGAGGGATATAATGATGTATCGTTCGAATTGGTTAGTAAACCGGAATGGGTGGATTCTGTTATAAATGCTACTGTATACAAGAAAATTAGAATAGCTATGCCTCTATTGAAAAATAATAATTCTGTGAATGAAAGGATTGGAAGAATTGTTTTGAGACAGAAAGAATCAGATAAAATATTATCTTTTAATATAGTTCAAAGTGGAACAGAGAATCGTGTTGTTATTTCTGTGAGAGAATTTTCTAAGAATTATCCTGTCTTTACTGCCACCACAACTTATCCTGTGAAAAAAGACATCACTTGCAGAATTCCATACGAAGCATACAATGATGGTGGAAAGTATGACGGCAACGCATCAATCACTATTCCGAAAGGAGAAACAAAAGGAACTTACGAAATGGATTATAATGGCTCTCCGTTAGTCTATTATCATGGTGACATAAAAGGCTATAAATTGTATGAAGGAACTATTACAGGAGATGATATTTATAACTATAGCTTTGTACGCTATTGGTAAAAGTGATGTGTCTGTTAAAGTTGTTTTTTTATATTTATTTCTCAGTTATTGTCTAATTAAAAAGTAGTAGTTATGAAACAGATTTTATCGTTAGCGTTATTTTTATTTTTGTTCAGTTGTAGTTCTGATGAGTTGGCTGGATTGGATAGTGAAATTGATGTAGAAAAGACATCGGTTCTCGATAGGAACTTGTCAGGCTGTTCAGAAACGGCAGAAACCAGGGCTGTCAATAGTCTTGCCACTATTGTGGCTGAAAATACTCCTCAGAAAGGTGTCTATAAGTTTACGATAACTACTCAATATCCGGTAGAGAGTGCGGTTGCTCTTTTCCGTGTGCATTATAAGATAGTAAAAAGCAATGGTAGTATGGAGTCAAAATATGCTATTTTTACATTGCTTCGGGATGAAACTACAGATGAGGTATATGTGGATCATAGTGCTGACGGAATATTGGCTTTGATGTTGGAGTCTGCCGAGGTCCAACCTGGAACGGATTCGGAGTACAATTATGAGTTTAAATTATTGCCTATTGGATGGATATCATAGTGCTGGGAGTAGAAATCTGTTTTTATGATTTAAAATTCCGTTGTGGGCTTTTGGGTTTCCTATATTAACGTGAGTTGGATATGATTAATGAATCACTCAAAAATATTATGAACGGAAAAAGAATTTTATCAATGCTGCTGTGCCTGGGCGTTATGTTGCTATGGGCGTCTTGCGCAGATTATGAGATAAAAGAAATAGTGCAGCCGGAAGAGCCTACGGAGTCCGTGGACCCGAATCCGGAACCTGAGACTCCTGCTGAAGCCAAGTTGCCGATATTGCGTGTAGAAGGGCGTTACCTTAAAAATGAAAAGGGAGAAATAGTCAATCTGCATGGTTTTACGCAGACTTACAGCCCTTTCTTCAATAATAATGCGTGGGGTAACTATGACGTGCAGGCATGCCTCAGGTATAATAAGAGCATGGTAGACGGCATTGTGGCCGCAGGATGGAAATTCAATTTCGTGCGGATGCACCTCGACCCGTATTGGAGTGATGACCCCTCCATGCAGTCCGTGAGATATGAAGGACATGAGCGGTTCTCCGAAACCCGTTTTCGGAAGTATCTTGAAGAGTTGTTTGTGCCGATGGCAGAATACTTTATTTCTAAGGGAATGTATGTGGTGATGCGTCCGCCTGGGGTTTGTCCGTCTGATGCTCCCTATCAAGGTATAGAAATAGGAGACACTTATCAGCAATTTTTGCTCAAAGTGTGGGATATTGTCTCGCAACATCCTAAACTGAAAAATAATATGGATGTTATGTTTGAGCTTGCTAATGAGCCTGTCAGAATAAAAGGTACTGACGGAACATACGGCAGTAGCGGTGACGGTCATTTCAAGAATCTCCAACTCTACTTTCAGGCTATAGTAGACAAGATACGTACTAATTGTCGCAACATTGTTTGGGTACCGGGATTGTCTTATCAGTCATCCTACGCCGGATATGCTATTCACCGTATCGAAGGAGAGAACATAGGCTTTGCTGTTCACTGTTATCCCGGTTGGTATGGTAGCGATGCTGAGGAAGACAGCGGTGAAGGGATCGGCTCTTCCACAGGAGGTGGTTATGAAGCTTTTCAGCGGGGTTGGGATGCGCAAGTAGGTCCTGTAGCAGCTTTCGCTCCTATCATGGTGACTGAGATAGACTGGGCTCCGAAGAAATATGATGCCACTTGGGGTAAAAGTATTACAGGAACGGCAGGTGCTGAAGGCTTTGGCGCCAATTTCAAATATATAGCTGATAATTCAGGTAATGTTTCTTGGTTGTTTTTCACCACTAGATCCCATGAACTGGCGGCATTTAAGGATGTGCCGGGTGAACCGGGCAACTATACTTTTCTCAATGACCCCGAAGCCTGTCCTTGGGCGATGTACCATTGGTTCAAAGAATATGCTGATGGGATAGTAGTGAATGGGGAGTTGGAGAAACTTGAGTTGATGGGACAGGAAGGAAATCTTCGTCTGCAAATGGGGGGTACGAATTATCTCAAAGTGAAAGCTGTTTATTCTGATGGAACGGTACGGATGGTGACTGCGGAAGCGACTGTCAACAGTTCAGATACGAACGTGCTGAAAGTAGAACAGGCAGCCAAATTAGTAGCTGTGGCACCAGGTGAAGCTACGGTAACCGTTACATATCAATCGGCTGTCGGAGTCAGTAAGCAACTGACATTGCAGGTTACGGTAATTTCTCCTTTCTCATTGACGGCAGATGTCTTCAATCCTTCTATATGGGAGAAAGGAACATTTGACGAGAGCACCCGCACGCTGGTGACGGGACAGTATGGTTTCGGAGGGTGGCAATATGACAGTGGACTTGATTTGTCGGGATATAAGACTGTGACCGTAGAATTGGGTAATGATAATGAAAGTGGTGTTTCGTTCCGTCTGTTTGATAAAACCAGTTATTGGAGTGAGCCTGCTACGTATGATTTCGGATCTTCGCGTAAGATTGTAGTGGAGTTGAATAATATGAAAGATAAGAACGGAGGAAAGATTGATCCTTCGCATCTTTATATTGCAGGTTTTTGGTCAACAGGTGGAAAACCTATTGTGATAGCTAATGTCTCCTTAGCAAATTAAAAAGACATATCAATTCTCATCTTTCCGAGAGTTTGATATAATTTGTGCATTTTATAATATCTTTCCTGCATCCTCTGTGAAGAGTGTGCAGGAGCACAAATCTGTAATGATATGTACACTATTCGGTTATGCACAAAATGCACCTTGTCAATCTTCCCTCAGACCTCATCCGTGCCAGTTCCCAGCCGAAGTATAGTTGTGATCCACAACAAGCAATGTAATTTCAGGCAAGTCTGATTTCAAGCGGAATATGTATTTTCATTGACGAGAAGAGTGTGTATGTGATGCGGACAAATATCTATATATCGGTGACATTGGATATATAGATACTGCGCATCCGATATATAGATGCGACATGTCTGATATATAGATGCTGTACGTCCGATACAGAGTGATAGAAGGGCTACGATGTAATACTCCTACAAGAAAATGTAACGTGAATATGAAAGATGTAACATAGGTGAATAACTATGTAGCATGGAAATGTGGATTATATTACTTCGATCTGTTACATTTGAAACCGAAAAGATTTCTGAGATTATAATTAAATATAAAATGAAGAATAGCATGAAAAACATGAATCTTTTGTCCGCTTTGCTGATGGGAGGTGTTTTGAGCTTGGGACTGTAATATTTATCTAATATTGATATTCAAATATCTGAAATCGTAAAGCGGTGATCAGATTCATGCCTTATTTTTGCAGATACAAATGAATAGTCTGATAAACTTTAAATAAAAGATATGATGAAGAAGATAATTGTATGGTTGGCTGTAATGATGTATACATTGTCCGGTTATGCACAAAATGCACCTTGGAATTTTCAGAGTAAAGTAGTCACGGATACTCTTTTCAGTAAAGTGCTAAATTCAAAGCGTGCTTATACCGTTTTTCTGCCAAAGAGTTTTGAACAGAATAAAGAGAAAAAATATCCGGTCCTGTATCTTTTGCATGGTATGTGGGAGACCAATCCTGTCTGGGCCGAGCGTGGACATGTAAAAGATGTGATGGATCGCCTTGTAGCCAGTGGAGAAGCATGTGAGATGATTATTGTTACTCCGAATGCCGGTGGCAATATACATATGGAATGGAACGGATATTTTGATATGCCTGGTTGGAAATATGAGACATTCTTTTATACGGAATTCTTGCCCTATATAGAGAAAAAATACAGGGTGATAGGCGATAGGCAGCATCGTGCCATTGCCGGCTTGTCGATGGGAGGTGGCGGAGCTACTAATTATGGCCAGCGCCATAGTGATATGTTTTGTGCAGTCTATGCGATGAGTGCTCTGATGTCTATTCCTGAGCAGGGAGCAGTATCTGCTGATGATCCGAATTCTAAAATAGCGATACTGACTCGTAGTGTTATTGAAAATAGCTGTGTGAAATATGTGACCGAGGCCGATGAGAACCGTAAGGCTGATTTACGTAATGTTGCCTGGTTTGTAGATTGTGGGGATGATGATTTCCTGCTTGATCGTAATATAGAGTTCTATCAAGCAATGCGTAATGCCGGTATACCTTGCCAGTTCAGAGTGCGCGATGGAGGACATGATTGGGAATATTGGCACTCGGCTCTTTATCAGTGTTTACCTTTCGTAACCCGGATATTTGGTAAGGAATGAATATACATATAAACAAACAATAATAGACAGATTATGAGAACATTTGTATTTACATGCTTGCTTCTTTTAGGCATGACGACATTTGCACAGGACGCGAATTTCCATATCTATCTGTGTTTGGGACAATCGAACATGGAAGGAAATGCAAAGGTAGAAGAACAGGATACAGTGGCAGTTGACAGTCGCTTTCAGGTATTAGCGGCTGTCGATTGTCCTAATTTGGGGAGGACCAAAGGGAATTGGTATAAGGCGGTTCCTCCTTTGGCGCGTTGCTATACGGGCTTGACCCCGGGAGATTATTTCGGCCGGGCTATGGTGGCTAATCTTCCATCTAATGTGCGGGTGGGGATTATCAATGTTGCCGTAGGCGGTTGTAGGATAGAACTGTTTGACAAGGATAACTATCAGTCATACGTAGAAACTTCTCCGGACTGGCTGAAGAATATGGTAAAGGAATATGGCGGCAATCCTTATGCGCGTTTGGTTGAGATGGCAAAGCTTGCTCAAAAAGACGGAGTGATTAAAGGTATTCTGTTACATCAGGGAGAGTCGAATACAAATGATAAAGACTGGCCCTTAAAAGTAAAGGGAGTGTATGATAATCTTTTGAACGATTTAGGATTATCTGCCGCTAATGTGCCTTTGCTGGCAGGTGAGGTGGTACATGCAGATCAGAATGGCGTTTGTGCCAGCATGAATACAATCATCGACAGCTTGCCACAGGTGATTCCTACTGCACACGTGATATCTTCTGCCGGTTGTCCGGCTGCATTCGATAATCTTCATTTTACAGCTGAAGGATATCGGATGTTAGGAGCTCGCTATGCTGCTAAAATGCTTTCTATTTTAGGATATGGAGATTGGACGTCTGCTCAGAATATGAAGTTATGGTATAATCGTCCGGCACAAGATTGGTTGGAAGCTTTGCCATTAGGTAATTCCCGTTTGGGGGCTATGGTATTTGGCGGAACGGCCCGTGAAGAATTGCAACTCAATGAAGAGACGTTCTGGGCTGGTGGACCGTACAATAATAATAATCCTAAAGGGTTGCAGGTATTGCCTGAAATACGTCGCCTCATTTTTGAAGGCAAAACTTTGGAGGCGCAGAAACTCATTGATGAGAATTATATGACGCCTCAGCATGGTATGCGTTATTTGACGCTGGGGAGTCTTTTCCTGAATTTCCCCGGGCATGAAAATCCTTCTGAATATTATCGGGATCTGAATCTGGAGAATGCTACTGCTACAACACGTTATGAAGTGGATGGAGTGAAGTTTGTCCGTACGGCATTTGCCTCTTTGAGTGATGATGTGATTATTGTACGTATTCAGTCGGATAAGGCAAAGGCCTTGAATTTTGCCGTATCATACAGCAGTCCGCTGAAATCAGATGTACAAGTAAAGGGGGGCAAGCTGATTATCTCTTGTCAGGGAGCTGAACATGAAGGAATTCCTGCTGCTATGCGTGCCGAATGTCAAGTACAGGTGAAAACAGATGGTAAAGTGAGTAAGGAAGAAAACGCGCTTGCCGTGAATGGAGCTACTGAAGCTACCTTGTACATTTCAGCAGCTACTAATTTTGTGAATTATCATGATGTCAGTGCGAACGAGTCAAAACGTGCAGCTACTTATTTGCAGAAAGCCACCCGCATTCCTTACGAACAGGCTTTGAAGAGTCATATCGCCTCTTATCGCAAGCAATATGACCGTGTGGCCCTGACTTTGGAAAGTACCGGAGTTTCCGCTTTGGAGACACCTGTCCGTGTGCAACGTTTTATGGAAGGGAATGATATGGCAATGGCAGCTTTGATGTTCCAATATGGTCGTTATCTGCTGATTTCTTCTTCGCAACCCGGTGGTCAGCCTGCCAATCTTCAAGGTATTTGGAATCATAGTCCGTATGCTCCCTGGGATAGTAAATATACGATTAATATCAATGCGGAGATGAATTATTGGCCTGCTGAAGTGACCAATTTGAGTGAGACACATGAACCTCTCTTTGATATGGTGACTGACTTGGCAGTTACAGGCAGTGAGACTGCTAAAGTTCTTTATGATGCTAAAGGTTGGGTGGCACATCATAATACGGATATATGGCGTGCCTGCGGACCGGTGGATGCTGCATACTTCGGCATGTGGCCTAATGGAGGTGCCTGGCTGGCACAGCATCTGTGGCAGCATTATCTGTTTACCGGTGATAAAGAGTTTCTAAAGAAGTATTATCCGCTGTTGAAGGGAACTGCTGATTTTTATTTAAGTCATTTAGTGGAACATCCGAAGTATAAATGGATGGTTACAGTACCTTCCATGTCTCCTGAACATGGTTATCGGGGTTCACAAACAACGATTACGGCAGGTTGTACAATGGATAATCAGATTGCTTTTGATGCTTTGTACAATACACTTCAGGCCAGTCGTATTCTGGGTGGAGATAAACAGTATGAGGATTCTTTGCAGGTAATGCTGAGTAAGTTGCCACCAATGCAGATTGGGAAACATAACCAATTGCAGGAATGGCTGATTGATGCTGATAATCCGCTGGATGACCATCGACATATTTCGCACTTGTATGGCTTATATCCCAGTAATCAGATTTCTCCGACTACAAATCCGGAGTTATTTCAAGCTGCCCGGAATACTTTGATACAGCGTGGAGATATGGCTACCGGTTGGAGCATTGGGTGGAAGATTAATTTCTGGGCGCGTATGTTGGATGGCAATCATGCTTATAAGATTATACAGAATATGCTTCATCTTTTGCCTAATGATAAAGTTCAGAAAGAATATCCTGAGGGACGTACTTATCCTAATTTATTTGATGCCCATCCACCTTTCCAGATCGATGGAAACTTTGGTTATACGGCAGGAGTTGCAGAGATGTTGTTGCAAAGCCATGATGGTGCAGTACACTTATTGCCTGCACTGCCTGAAGCATGGAAAAAAGGAAGTGTGAAAGGCCTTGTTGCCCGTGGTGGTTTTGTGGTGGATATGGAATGGGATGGCGTTCAACTGAAAAAGGCGAAGATACATTCTCGTTTGGGCGGGGTACTGCGTATCCGTTCTTATGTTCCTTTAAAGGGGAAAGGAGTGAAAGTGGCAGACGGTGTTTGCCCGAATCCTCTTTATGCATCGGCAGTTATAAAAGAACCGGTAGTTTCAAAACTGATAAATCCTCAGGTACCGGTCCTTTATCGTACTTACGAATATGACATTGTTACTCAGCCGGGAGAAGATTATTCGCTGGAGCGTAGTATGTAATGATATTAGCAGTCTATTAATTGTGATAAAACCTTGGAGTGATGAAACTTACAACTTTATTTGCGGTTAGTGTCAGCCTGATACTTTCCGGCTTTTGTTCACTTGAAGTTCAGGCTCATCCTGTTCAGGAAAACAGCAGTGGGGACCCGGTTCCTGCAGGAGCTTACTATACTGATAACTATCGGAATTTGTTTAATGAGTATTTAGGTATTTCTCAGCAACAAACCGACCGGAAAATGGAGCAAATCTGGAATCATTTCTTTGTGAATGAAAAAACAAAGGTTTACTATGAGAGTGATGACAATACTGCTTATATTTATGATACAGGGAATCAGGATGTACGTACAGAAGGAATGTCCTATGGAATGATGATATGTGTACAGTTGGATAAGCAGGCGGAATTCGATAAGTTATGGCGGTGGGCCAAGAAATACATGCTATATACTTCGGGCAAATGGTTGGGATATTATGCCTGGCACTGTACACCTCATGGCGTTAAAATAGGTAAGGAGCCGAGTTGCGCTTCTGATGGTGAAATTTATTTTATAACTTCTTTATTCTTCGCTTCTCACCGTTGGGGGAATGACGGGGCATATGACTATAATCAGGAAGCTCAGAAAATCTTGAAAGATGTTATGTCTAAAGATGGTTCCCAAGGCGTTTATAACCTGTTCAATACTGAGAGTAAACTCGTTACATTTGTACCGGAAAAGGTCTATTATAACTATACGGACCCTTCTTATAATCTGCCTGCTTTCTTTGAACTTTGGGCTTTGTGGTCTGACACTAATAAGGAATTCTGGAAGCAGACGCCTGATGCAGCCCGTCGCTTGTTGGTTGATGCATCGCATAAAAAGACGGGATTGTTTCCTGATTATTCTGCATTCGATGGCACTCCTTGGAAACCTAAGAATTGGGGGTATGATACAAGAAGATACCAGTTTGATGCTCTCCGTTGTGCCATGAATGTTGGTATGGATTATTATTGGTTTGGGAAAGATGCTGCTAACCAGACAGAGATGATGAGTCGATTGCTTAACTTTTTCAAGCAAGATAATTTTACGCACGAATATTTTAATGTGGATGGTTCAGCACCTGCCGGTAATTATTCAACAGGTATGATCGGTGCAAATGCTGTAGGAGCCTTTGCTCTGAATGACAAGGATCTGGCGAAAGAATGTATACAGAAATTGTGGGATGAACCATTGCCTACGGGGAAATTCCGTTACTATAGCGGTATGGTATATATGATGTCTATGCTGCATGTCAGTGGAAACTTCCGGATTATCAAGTAGCTTGGTGAATGGAAAGTGTAAAAGTAGTATAAGCGTAATATATTGATATAATAAAGAAAGCCAGCTAATTGTCATGAATTAGTTGGCTTTCTTTTTGTTTTGTTTAGTTCTGTTGCTCAATCTTGTCACCGTCAGAAAAAGAAGACTTTTGCTGTTCTTCCATATAGGAGGTGGGGGGTACTCCGTATAATTCTTTAAAAGCGGTAGAAAAATATGCAATATTAGTAAAACCTGTAAGGCTAGCGACTTCAGTAATGTTATGATATTGGTTTGCTAATAATGATGCCGCTTGTTTCAGACGAACATTGCGTATTAAGTCGCGGGTTGACTGGTTAGTTAGCTCTTTTAGCTTACGGTGCAAATGTACGCGACTGATACCTACTTCAGTTGCTATCATTTCAACATTCAAGTCAGGATTACCGAGATTGTCATTAATAACTTTCATCACTTTATTAAGCAACCTGTCGTCAGGTGATTGGACTTTTAGTTTCTTCAACTTCTGTTCTTGCATCTGACTACCGCTGAAACTATTGCGCAATACTTCTCTGCTCTTGATGAGGTTGATAGCTGTTTTTCTCAATATTTCGATACTGAATGGTTTCACTATATATGCATCTGCTCCCATGTTTAAACCTTCCAGGTTATCTTCTTCTCTTGATTTGGCCGTCAAGAGTATAATTGGTATATGGTTGATGGTTACGTTCTGCTTTATTTTTTTGCAAAGTGTCAATCCATCCATTTCAGGCATCATGATATCACTGATAATTAGATCAGGTTCTTTTTTTAGAATCATTGCAAGTGCTTCTTTTCCATTAGTACACTCGCTCATGTGAAAATCACTTGCCAATTCGCGACAGATGTATTTTCGTATTTCTTCATCATCTTCTACTACCAGAACACGATTCTTTGTTCTGGAACGTATTTTTTCGTCTTCTTCATCAACTGGAGAAGTGGGTAGGGCAGTTGTGATATGTATGGGAGAATTATTTTCAGCCGGGTTATTATCTATTTCTTCAGTGTTCAGATGTTCTTTGCCTAAGGGCAATCGTATAATAAAGCGGGAGCCCGGTTTCCCCTCATTATTTTCTGCTTCTATTGTACCATGATGTAATTCTATTAATGAACGACTTAGATGCAATCCGATACCAGTACCTACATTAGAGTTATTGTGGCTGTTACGGATTTGATAGAAACGCTCAAAAATTCTTCCTATCTCTGCGGGATCAATTCCGATGCCGCTATCTTCTATTATTATTTCAAAATAATGCTGTAAAGGGCATGGAGCATTCATATCTTTACCGGTACGGAGATAAATATTGATTTTTCCGTTTTCCGGTGTAAATTTGAATGCATTGGAAATAATGTTCAGGATAACTTTATCAAAATTCTTAGGATCTATCCATGCCTGTAAGTTTTCCATCTCTGTTTGAAAACAAAGAGTGATATGTTTGGCATTTGCCTGATATTCGAAGGTGTAGTATAAATCCCGGATGAAACCCACAATGTCAATCTCTTGAAATTTCAGTGACATTTGCCCTTTATCGATTTTTCGAATATCCATCAGCTGGTTAACCAGACGAAGAATACGTTCAGCATTCCTATAAATAGTATGATAGTTTTTTTGCCGTTCTCCATCTTTATCAGTAGAGATAAGCTTTTGCAGTGGGCTTATGATGAGAGACATCGGGGTACGTATCTCGTGGGATATATTGATGAAGAATTGTAATTTGGCTTCATTGATTTGCTCTGCGTGAATATGCTCTAATATCTCTTGGCGGGCACGGTAACGATGGCGTACTTGGATGACGATGATATAGATGATAGCTATCAGCAATATCCCATACATTAGTTTGGCCCATCCGGATGCATACCATGCCGGGTCAATGGTGATACGTATTTCTTTAATGTCAGAATAAGAGTCATTATCTTTTGCTTTTATCTGGAATGTATAGTCACCCGGACTTAAGTTGCTGAATGATACTCGGTTGATTCCTTGTTGTAAACTAATCCAACTTGTATGGTTAATGCGATATATATAGGTAATTCGTTCCGGGCTGAAAAACTCCATGGCTGAAAATTCTATGCTGAAAGAATTATCTTTGTGGGAAAGCTGGAAATGATCAGCATCCATTACTGCAGTAGTAACAATGTCTTTACCTCCTGATTCCATCCCTTTCTTTACCATTTTATCATGGATATAAAAGTCTGTGATCCGAATCTCAGGTTTTTTACTTGAGTTGGTTATTTCTGCTGGATTAAAATAGGTGATACCGTTTGTTCCTCCAAAAATAAGTTCGCTTTGATGGTATGCAAAGCTAGCTCCTTTGCTGAATTCATTACCTTGCAATCCGTCACTTGCATAGAAATTAATGAAACTTTGGTTTTTGGGGTTGAACCGACTGATTCCATAATTCGTACTGATCCAGAGATATTCATTCGTATCTTCCTTGATTGCACATATATAATTGCTCGGCAAACCATCTTCTATTGTATATTCGCGAATATCAAGACTTTTGGGATTGAGGTGTTTTAATCCTTTAGATGTTCCTATCCAGATGCTTCCATCACTACCCTCGTGAAGGGCATAGATTACGTCTCCATATAATATTCTTCTATTTTTCAAAGGAGAGATGAAATCCATGGTCTTTATGTCCACGCATCCCAAACCGTCATAAGTTCCTATGTACAGTTTGCCTTCACTAGTGTATAAGAGACTGTTTATCCATGAGTTATGTAGCATGTTTGTTTTTCTCCAGTCAGTATTGGTTTTAGCAAGCATCGGACAACAGACTATTTCTTTGGTATTTATATCCATGTGATATAAACCACCTCCCATCGTTCCTATCCATAATGTCTTATTATTATCTTCTGCAAAACAATAGACGCTTTCTATAAGATTGGATGTCTGATCCAATAATCTCAGGTATTCACAATGACCGGTTTTAGTATCTAACTTAGCCATACCGTTCAGGTAAGAACCTATCCACAGATTATGGTTGGAGTCCTCAAAAATACTCATGATTGTTGCAGGAACTGAGTGTGCATCATCTGTAGGGACAAAGTGTGCTTTTAATGTTTGATCCGGAGCGATTGCATAGATTCCATCGTTGTCAGTACCTACCCAGAGAGTTCCGGTATGGTCCTTGTATACTGACATGACGCAGTTGGAACCGATCACATTATGTATGGAAGACTTATAACCCATGTATTTGAATTTGTTGGTCGTGGCAGGTATAATCATAACTCCTTTCTGAAAGAAGCCTAACCAGATATTTCCTATTTTGTCTTTCAGAATGGAATGTACCTTAGCTTTTTTCAAGTTAAATGTGGTAATATTAAAATTAGCTTCCTTTATCTTTTGCTTCTGAGTATCATATATTTTCATTCCCGAACCGTCTGTACCGATAAATATCTCATTCTGATCTCCGGGATATAAAATTTTAATAGGCAAATCTGGATTAGGAGTATATGTAAGAGGAATAAATACATCTTTTTTGTCATCATATATAAATAACCCTTTCTTTAAGCTACTCATATAAAGATTACCCTGTTTGTCTTCACACATACTTGAAACTGTATTTTTGGCTATGTCTTCTTCGCCTGAATAGTGTTTGGCCTGGTTATTTTTATCAAAACGAAAGATACCATTATCACCTGTTGCTACCCATAAATTCCCTTTTTTATCTTCATATATATAAGTAATCAGATTACTGGAAATAAATTGGCTTATTTGTGTGGCTTTTATACTGTCTCCCCTTGTTTCCAATAAAAACATACTATGTCCCGAGGTTCCTATTAGTATTTCTCCATTATTGCGTTCAAGTATTGTCGCTATATTGGGAGCTATCGGAACTCCGCTAGAAAGGTACATAGGAATGGTGGTAAAACTATCTGTTGCCCGATCATATATTTGTAGTCCGTTCAAGGATCCTATGAAGAAGTGCCCTTTTTTATCTTCGTACAATGTACGTACATAGTCATTTAGTAGAGAGTGAGGATTATCTTTCTCATTTCTATAAACAGTGAATTTTGCACCGTCATATCGATTCAAGCCATCTTCTGTTGCAATCCATATTATGCCGTCGCGATCTTGATATATTTTATTAAGCATACTGCTTGATAGGTCCTTATCGACCGTGAACATTTTCCCTTCTTGTCCATGAAATGTGGTAGATAAGCATAAAAATAATAGGCATAAAATAAATTTGATCTTCATAGTTATTAATTTTATGCTTGCAAATATACTTAATATCCACTATATTTCCTTTTAAAATATGAACTTATATGTCGAATTTCTTATTCAGAGTTTGCCTTTTTTTATGTTTTTATTAATTTTGAATTACGGTGTAATGATAGATGCCACTTTTTACAATCCTGTTAGAAGTTTTGCAAAAACTTCGACAGGCTCTCTTCCCGTGACAAACCTAATTTCTTTCTAAGCCTGTATCGTGCTGATTCCATACCCCGTTCCGATAGATTGAATAGTGGTGCAACTTCTTTGGTGATTAAATCCATACGGATATATGCGGCTAATTTTAATTCGCTGGATGTAAGATCGGGATAACGTTCTTTCAGGCGGCTGAGAAAGTTATTGTGTACGATGTTGAAGTTATTTTCCAACTTCTGCCAGTTATCTTCGTCTTCGATATTGGCATGTACTTTCTCCAGAAGTCTGTTCAATTTACGCAAGGCGTCTTTGGTCTGTTCTTTACGCAGATAGGCAGAAATTTTCTGGAGTTCGTCTTGCATGAAAGTGAAAATTTCCTGCTTCTGAATTACATAGAACATGGAATTTGAGAGTTCCTGGCTCTTTAATAATAACTCTTGTTGAAGCTTGTTATTTTCCAGTTCAACTATCCTCTTTTCCTGTGCAAGAGCTTCCTCTTTTAGTTTGAATTCCCGTTTAAGGCTTTCTTCCTTCAGTTCATCCAGACGTTTTTGGTGTTGCTTGTTGAATCTCTGCTTCAATAGTTTATAGATTCCATATCCGATTGCAACAAGGAGAAGTACGTACATGATGTAAGCATAAATACTTCTATACCAGGGTGGAAGAATTCTGAGATGAATTTTTTCTACTTCCGTCTGGTGGGTATGATGATTGTAGGCACGTATAAGGAAGGTATAATTTCCTTCTTTCAGTCCAGTATATTCTTTTATGCCTGAAGCGTTCAATGCCAGCATTTGTTCATCCAGCCCTTTTAGCTGGACGGAATAAGTGATTTTATCATAAGAATTAGTATTCGGATTCATTTCAAACCGATATGAAGCATCCGGCCGATATTTTCTAAGGATAGTCTGATGTTGTCTGTCAGTTGGAAAGCCATTGTAGAAATAAGAATCTATTTCTTCATTGCTGGAAGAGATTATTACTTTTTTAATCAGGAACTTGTAACTGTTGGAGAGGGATGACAATGAATCTGTAGTGATACGATAAAGACTGAAACCATCCAGAGTGCTGATAATACAAGTAGCCGAGTCCACTCTGTTGATACTTTCGAAGGTACCCATCAGATTGTTTTGTAAACGGGTGGTACTGATAGAATCTGTTATATAACCATGCGGAGTAATATAATTGATTTTCAGTTTACCGGACTGCATATACCATACACAACTGTTTTCTTCATTGCTGACTACACGAAGATAATCTCTGTTACCTATACGCTGATTCCATTCTTCGGATAATTCGAATTCCTGCCTGATGGAGTTATAACGATAGATACCGGAATCTGTTGTGAAGTAAACACGGCCTTTGTCTTTAAACAGATTGGTCTGGTAAGAGTTATTCTGATTCGGATAATGCTGGCAGGATACTACTTTACTATATTCCGAATTCAACTTGATGGCACTCAGACCTGTTCCATGAAATATCCACCAAATATCATCAGATTCATCATATTCTACATAGCGTACCGAGAGATTAAAACCTTTTATTTTCCGTGTGGATATCCAGCGAGGTGCAGACTTCGTGCCTTTGTTTTCTAATAAAACCAATCCGGTGTAGCTGCCTGCCAGCACTTTGGATTTATTTTCTCCGACCGGTGTAAAGTTCCAAAAGCCATTTTCACCTATCAGGGGGATGGCCGTTCCTTCCTCAATCATAAAGGCTCCATTATTGTGACCGCAGAACAGAGTTTTTCCAATGGCGGTCAGATTCCAGACTTGTCCATCGGCATTCTTTACGGGACGGAGAGCCAGGTGGCGGATGTCTTTGATAGGCCAGGGGCTATAATATAATCCCTGATTCGTTCCGAAATAGATGTATCCATTATGAATAATTGACGCATAGCCTACTCCGTAATTCTGGTTTCCGGTATAGAGGTTTGATAATGGGCTGTTGGTTTCCAGATAACTGATGCCATTGTCAAGTCCCAACCATATATTATCTCCTTCGGTCACGTTCAGACTCAGTACGGAATTATTTTGCAGGCCCGACCGAATATCATATTGCTCAATCTCTCCCGTAGGAATATCTGCAATAATCAGTCCGCTCTTAATCGTCCCGATATAAATCTTGTTATCCTTTATTTCTGCGCAATATAGCTGACTGGATTTGAGTAATGGATCATTTTGAGTGATGAGCGGAACAGTTGTTGAATTGTCATAGATATAAATGCCATGATATTCAGTTATCAGTAATAGCTTTTGATCCTGATAGGGGAGTATTTCACTGATATGGTAGTTACTGATCTTTTCCGTACTTGCCAACGGTATAAATAACTGTCCGGTTTGCAGAAATACCCCCGCGTTTTCCTTGAACACATATAAATTTCCGTTTATATTGGCGGAGCAGAGCATACGTTCCTTACTTTGGATAACAGTAATTTCATCGTTCGTAAGTTTGAATATATGGCTGTAGGATACAAAGTAGATGCTATGATCTATGCAATAGATATCCCATACATCACTGAAATTGCGATACTTATCTTCCAGATTGTCGGATAAGGAATGATAGTGCATAGCTCCCTTTTCGTCTGGCGAGAAATAACCGAAATTGTTGAATGCTCCTACATAGATACGTTCCTTGCCGTCATGGTAAGCCGTCCGGATAATCATGCCATTGCTGAACAGATGCCATGAGTAACCATCGAACTGTAGTAACCCTGAGTTGTTGGCTGCATAAATCCAGCCGTTGTTGTCACGGGTGATTGTCCAATTCTGCGTGCCCCCACCATACTCCATACGACTGATGTTATTGATATAAGGTAACCAGTTCTTTATGGAGTATATATGAACGGAGAAGATGAGTAATAACAATGTCAGTGTGTATTTCATTTCAGCCTCTTTTGCTCCAAAAATATAAATTTATTCAATATGAGCTATCGGTTCATGGATATATCTTTCCATTTTCATTTTCTCTTTCCACTTCACCGTGATGTCCGGATTGATCTGTAACCGTGCATCTATCTTGCTGAAAATCACCGTATCTCCTTGCCACATCGCTTCCGAAGGCCAATCTGCATTGATGTATGAAAATGCTTTCACGACATCCGGATTACTCTCCACCGTATTGAACAGTTCCTTGTACCAGGTACTCCAGGCACGATTGGCCTGTTCCGGATTGGAAAGGCGTAACTCGGAAGCTACAACTCCCTTTTCCTGAAACATAGGAGTAGATTCCGCAATAAAGAGTGGCTTGCCATGTTTGCGAGCCAGGTCTATCATAGCCTGGCAACGCCCCTGGGCAAACTGGCTGTATGCAAACCAATCTACATATTCATCACCGGGGTAATATTGATAAAGTTCGTCCATACTGCTGTTGCCTCCGGTGGATTGCCAAACATAAGCTACATTGGATATGTTCAGTGAATCGAATAGGGTATGGATACGGCGAAAAGCTGTAATGTAAGCTTCCGGTTGATAGTGATTCCAGGCATGCCCGTCGAATTCATAGCCGATGCGCAGAAATACTCTTCGGGGGGCAATGTTTTGTATCCATTCTCCCAGACGAATGATATAGCTGTCATGTTCCCCGCTGGCTACTTTTTCTTCATGGTTTACTAATTCAAGACCGATGGCTACGTCACAGCCTTTAAGCAGGGGAGATGCAAGTTGTGCGTCCGCAAAGCAATTGCCTGCCCCCCAATTGGCATTCGATGTAAGCCCGTCAAGTCCCTGGTAAGTATATCCGTAAGATACATCTCCCGGACGGATGTTGGTATAGATGGTTATACCTGCCGGAGTTCCGAAGAAGTTAACATATCCTTCTTTCCCTTCTATACCGCCTATTGCTTCCATATCCTGACCGATGAAAACCAGGCACTTGCCGTCTTCCGGCTCGAACTTGGCATAGTTTACGGAAGACTTCTTGTTTGTACAAGCTATAGCACAAAGAACTATAGCGAGATAAAATAGCTTTTTCATATAGCAAATTAATAGAGTTTACAATAAAGGTTTGTATTCAAAGCTGTCAAAATAGGCCCATTTGCCCCGTCCTGATACATCCTGGCAGCACATACCGATGAAAGCTCCGGTAAAGGCGGCTTTGTATTCAAACTTGTTGCAAACGTAATCATCAGATATAATGGAAGCATCCAATGTACCCCCTATTTCCTGCCATGTATCCCCGTCGATGGAATAACTGAAGTTCAACTTTTCTCTCTGAACGGTTGCCCGCAGCCATACTTCTCCCTTTTCCAGCCGGATATATTCCGGTAACGGCTCACTCCAGCGATTATCATCATTGACGAATATATTCAGCACATAGCTGTTGAGAGATTCTTCCCACGACATGAAGAGATAGTAAAAGTGCCTTGTATTGTAGTAATAGGCCAGTCCTGCCATTTGCTGGAAAGTATCCGGTTGAAATTCCAGTCGGGTGGTAGCTGTAAAGTTGAAGTCTTGTTGTCGCCTGGCTATCATGCTTTGGTGATGGGTGGAACAAAGTGATTCCCTACCTTTAATACTCAGGAATCCACTCCGTTTCCTGAGTGATACCCAGGTTTCATCCATCGGTACACGGAGTGATTGGAAGTCGATAGGCATAGTCTCGTCTTCAAAATCACATCGTTCCGGTAAAGCCTCCCAACGGCAGACTGGCAAGTCGGGAACTTCAATTTGTACCTGCGGTTCATTACCTCCGCTTTTCAGATACAGCCAGCCATCTTCGTGCCACACTACTTCTTGCAGGCATGTTTCGCGCCCCAGGGTACATCTGCCACGGGTCGTTAATGGTCGCCCTGCAAGGTGGGTCAAGTACCATCTGCCATCGGGAGTAGATACTACCGAGCCGTGACCTGCCTTTTGGAGATACAAATCCGGATTGTGAGCGGAAGTCAGTACCGGATTCGTAGGATGTACTTCGTAGGGACCGGTAATCTGCCGGGATCGTGCCAGAGTTACGGCATGATTATATTCCGTTCCGCCTTCGGCTGTTATCAGATAATACCAACCGTTGCGTTTGAAGAGTACGGGACCTTCCGTAACTCCCAATGCAGTGCCGGGGAAGATGTAATAAACCTCTCCGATAAGCCGGTGCTCCCGGTAAGAATATTCCTGCAAGACAATTCCACCGAAGAATTTTCCTTTCCGGTGATCTACAAGCAGATTGGGAACCCAGGCGCGTCCGTCCTCGTCATGGAACAACGAAGGATCAAAACCGCTACTGTTCAGATAGATGGGATCGGACCATTCACCGTCTATCTCGGTTGCCGTCACAAGATAGTTGTGTGTATCTTTCCATCTGCCGTCGAAGCGCTTGACATCTGTGTAGACCAGATAAAACGTTCCGTCCTTGTAGGTCAGATTGGGTGCCCAGACTCCGCAGGAGTCGGGATTTCCTTTCATATTGAGTTGAGACACGCGGGTGAGTGGCCGGGTTAGTAAATGCCAGTGAACCAAGTCACGGGAGTGATGTATCTGTACACCCGGAAACCAGTCAAAAGTGGAGGTGGCTATGTAGAAATCATCTCCTACGCGGCAGATAGACGGATCCGGATTAAATCCGGTCAGAATAGGGTTTGTAATCATATTCATAGTGCTAAGTTGTTTTTATGAGTTCTTTTTCCAGTTCTTCCATGTTGCGTCCCTTTGTTTCGGGGTAGAGCAGACTGACGGAGATCAGGCAGAATACCATGATGATAGCATAAATCATAAAGGTATTGCCTGCACCCAGATGTTCTATCTCGACCGGGAACAAGGTGGTGACGGCGAAACTGATAATTCCATTGAAGACACCTGCAAGCGATATACCCAATCCTTTTACATGATACGGGAATATCTCAGACAGCAATATCCAGGTAATCGGACCTAGTGAAATAGAGAAGCCGACTATCATGCAGAGCAGTCCGATCAGGATAATGACGGGGGACCCCGACATATAAAACGTAGCAGATACAGTCAGCAGTGAGGCTATCATGATACACGAACCGATAATCAGCAGAGGTTTTCGTCCGAGCCGGTCAATCAATGTCATGGATGCAAGGGTCATAACCACCATACATATCCCGATAAGGTTGGATTGCAGGAAAGAGCTGTCGGGGGTGAAACCCGCCATGTCGAACACCTTGGGTGCATAGAATAATACCGCATTGATTCCGCATGCCATCTGGAAGAAGGCGACACTGAAAGCAATAAACAGTATCAGCCGCATCGGGCGTTTAAACAATCTGCGTCCCTGTTCCTGATAGGAGAGGGCAGTCTTTTCCTTGTCTTTCCGTTGGCTCCGGTTTTCGGTCCATACCGGACTTTCCGGTACGAATGTCAATCCGATTAGGTAGATAATCGGGAACAAAGTACCCAATCCGAGCATCCAGCGCCATTTCAGTTCCGGATTGTCGAACCAGCCATTCACCAACGTATTGGAAGCGTAAGCCACCAGATAACCTACTCCGATGTTCAGTTGGTTGAATGATACGAGAAAGCCCCGCTTATCGGAAGGTGCAAGTTCCGCAATGTACATGGGGACTACCAGCAGTGAGATTCCTATACCCAGTCCACCGATGAAGCGGCTTATCAGAAAAAACAGATACGTCTGACTGAGTGCACTGCCCAATGTGCAGAAGCAAAAGAGCAGTGCTGCCAGAATGAGTGATTTCTTTCGTCCGATTCTTTCGCTGACATTTCCGGCAAAGAAGTTACCGATGAAGGTTGCCAGCATGGTGATGCTTACAGCCAGCCCTTCCTGAAAGGAGCCGGATTGCAGACCGAAAAAGTCGCCGAAGTACATGCTTGCTCCCGATACATTGGCCGATATGCCCAGCAGCAGACCGCCTATCGAGACTATGAAGCAGGTGATGTACAGATATGCATTGTTTCTTTTATCCATTGATTGATTTATTCAGGGTAAATAATTACAGTGTGTTTATTGGGGCAGTTTACTCCAATCCAATTCCGCAGCATGTATATAGCCATTGCCCGAAACTTTCTCTTTCCAGTGGTTGCTTACATATTCACTTTGCTGAATACGTGAGTCGCATTGCTGGAAGGTTACATTTACTATCCACATCGGTTGTGAGAGCCATTCCACATTGATGTAAGAGAAAGCTTTAACCACATCGCTATTTTCTTCGATAACACTGAAGAATTTGGTGAACCACTCATCCCATATCTTCCGGGCTATCTCAGGCTTTTTGATATCCGCATCGAAGTAAGTCTGTCCCTTCTGGAAGACGGGAGTCGATTCGGCTATGAATACCGGTTTGCCTTTCATCCGGGCAAATTCGATCATTACCTGATCCGGCTGCCCGAAATAGGAGTAGGCACACCAGTCCACATATTCATCTCCCGGATACCATTTCTGCATATCGGATAGGGGAGTACCATCTCCTTTGGATTGCCATACATAAGCTACGTTGTGGATGCCTGCCGCATCAAAATGATCTTTGATGTGTTTGTAGGCGGGGATATACGTTTCGGGTACATAATGATTCCAGTCTGTACCGTCGAATTCATAGCCGATACGCAGAAAGACGGGACGGGGAGCAAGCTTCTTGAACCATTCACCTATTATATCCAGCTTCCGGTCGTATTTGCCAGATGCTATGTCCGTTTCATTTCCCACAATGGCAAGCCCTACGGCGATCATTGAGTTGTTGAAACGTTCCGATTGAGGGTATAAGTTGGCACAACAATCACCTGAACCCCAATTGTCGATATCATAAAGACCGGATACTTTATCGGTGTTGCTACCGCCCAGTCCCAAGTAAACGGTTATTCCTGCCGGAGTCTGGAAATGATCGCAATAACCTTCATTGTACTGTTCCAGTCCACCTACTGCTCCTAAATCCTGGCCGATGAAGACAAAGCATTTGCCGTCTTCAGGTTCGTATTTGGAGAGTTCCCGCCCGTTAGGTTCCGGGGCGGGGGTATCGTGCTCTTTATTCTCACATCCGATGCAGGAGGTGAAAAGGAGGGGAAGTATGATATACTTTAATATTGATTTCATGATTGATATGAGTTTATAGTTTCATTAAATTCATTACTATACCGATATGCGTTATATAGGAGTGAACTGAAGAACGTAACTTCTTGTGTGATAGTGCACTTGGTGTCCCACTAAGATTAGTCGTAGTGGGAAATAGTTTCAGTCGTAGTGGGAAATGGCTTCAGTCGTAGTGGGAAGTATGTTCAGTCCTAATGGGAATATAGCTCATTACCGCACCACGTTGAATTCATCCCATTACTGCCTCAAATTCGGATTCTTCTCTGTTTCACTGTGAGGAATGGGTAGATAGTAATTGTTTTCATTGAATACCCGTTCCTCAATGGTTACTATTTTATAGTTATTATTGTTTCCGTCAAACTCAACCGTCATTCCCTTGATGGGTGCCCGTAGAGTCGCTGCTTCTTTCCAGCGACGCAAGTCGAAGAAGCGGTGTTCTTCCAGACACAACTCTACGCGGCGCTCATTGTGAATACGGATACGCATCTCGTCTTTGGATAAACCTTCCGGTAATCCCGGCTGGCCTGCACGGTCGCGAACCTCGTTGATGGCATCGTACACACTCTTATCCGGTGCAGCCAATGCCTCATTCTGCGCTTCGGCATAGTTCAGTAACACTTCTGCATAGCGGAAATAAGGCCAGTTGTTATCCTGTGCAAAGGCTCCGGAATATAGATCGGCAGATGCTCCGTCATATTCCTGCATCATTTTGCGAAGTCCATACCCGCAGCGTGCGCGGTAATCGTTGGGCAGACAGTTGCCGCTCCAATCCTGGTTTTGCAGATGGCGATGCATAAGCAACTGGCTTCCTTCCCAGTAACTTCCATGATAAAGCAAAGTCTGATAGAAACGTTTGTCACGGTTGGCGTATGGGTCCTGTGGATTGTAAATAGATGTAGGATCGGTTATCAATTTACCGTCTGTGGTTTCATAAGCATCAGCTAAGTTCTGGGTGGGATATAAACCGTTCCAGGAACCGCGGTCGGCATCGGCAGGGTCAAGACTCCATTGCATGTGAATGTTATGCGTAATTTCCGGGAACTGGAAGCGGCGCTCAAAGATAATCTCCGTGTTGGCATTCGATTTGTCGAAGAATAAAGAACCGTAGGCATATTCACCGTTGCGGTAAAGATGATACACTCCCAGAGTCATGACAGCTTGTGCGGCTTTGGCAGCATCTTCCCAACGCTCTTTAGAGTTGGAGGCATTGTTGAGCGGGCTGGCAAGATAGAGCAGAGCACGAGCTTTCAGCGCCAGGAAGGCACCACGGGTGGCACGCCCTTTCATGGCGTCGGAAACGGTCGGGTCGAGATCTTCCGCATAGTTATCACTCTCGGTGGCAATGAAGTTTATCAATCCTTCGAAATCGGTGGCCGGTACCAGCAGATTGTCTTCCAGTTGTTGAGCTTCCGTAATCAACGGTGCCCGTCCGAATGTCCTGGCAAGGTCGAAGTAACAGAATGCCCGCAGGAAACGTGCTTCCGCTTCGTAATATTTCTTTTCGGTCGGTGTCAGCACCACGTCTTTGGTGTCCGGAACGGCGGCAATTATCAGGTTACATTTGCGGATAATGCTATAATTACTCTTCCAGATTTCGTCGATGAACGGGGTGCTTTGTGCTGTGATCTGTCCCGTATTGAACTGATTTACATTTGCATCGAACTTGCCATCGAAGTCGTCGGCGCCGGCATCGAAGTTACCGCCGAAAGCGGCAGCCCAGTCCTGATCCCATCCCTGCGTATTACGGTTGAAGCCGCATACCAGTGTACCGTACGTATTGGCTACGAATTGATCGATAAGCTTTTTGTCCTGCCAAATCAAGTCGTCAGAGACAAATGTCGTAGGCTTGATGTCCAGCATATCAGTACAGGAGGTCATGCTGATAGCGGCAAGTAGTATGAATAAGGGTTTAAATATTTCTTTCATGATATTGTCTGTTTAAAATTGAATACTGATACCTGCGTTAAATGATTTCATTTGCGGATAAGACCAACCTTGTGAGTTTACATTTTCGGGGTCTATCTGAGGAACATCGGTAATGGTGAAGAGATTCTGTCCGCTGACGTACACACGTACATTCTCTAAACGGAGGTTGCTCAACCATTTGCGCGGGAAGTTGTAACCTACTTCAATGTTTTTCAGTCTGAAATAAGACGCATCATACAGATAGGTCTGCACGGGCGGGAAATCCGTATTCGGGAAGTTGTGCGTGGACTGCTCCAGACGCGGATAACGTGTGCCGGGATTGTTCTCGCTCCATGCTTCTTTTACCCAGAATTGAGGCAGATTGCCATCATTGAAGTAAGGCATTACTACGCCACCATTCAGATAAACCTGCGCATGGGCTGCTCCCTGGAAGAGGAAACTGAGGTCGAAATTCTTCCATGCCAGGCTTCCGTTGATACCGTATACGATTTCCGGTACGTTGCCGTATCCCAGATAAGTCATATCACCGGCATTTACCACTTCGTCACCGTTTACGTTTACATATTTGATATCACCGGGGCGGGTCACATAGTCGCTTCCTGCCACTTCCTGTTTGGCATACGCATCTATTTCCTGTTGGTTCTGGAAGATGCCGTCTGTCTTATAACCGTAGTAGCTGTAGATGGGACGTCCGGTTTTTCTCAGGTACTCGGAGGTTCCTGCGGCCTCAGCCATTTCCAATATCTTGTTGCGGGCATAAGTGAAGTTTCCGCCTATGGAGTAACGGACTTTACCGATGTGATGATTGAACGTCAGGTTGGCATCGATACCTTTATTCTCCACCTTGCCGATATTTTCAAGCGGGAGTTCTCCACCGAACGACCAGGGCACTTCGGCTCCTCGCTGTGCAAGGATGTCGGAACGGGTTTCTTTAAAGAAATCTAAAGACAGGTTGAACATATCAAACAAACCTGCATCTATCGCGATATTCATCTTCTTGGAAGTTTCCCAGGTTGCCAGTGCATTGGCTATGGGGCCGGGAACCAAACCTTTGGTAACCAATTCTCCGAATACGTAGTCGCCAAGGTTATTCGCCAGTCCGCCATTGTGCGAACCGCGTGAAGCGTACAAGTCGAAGCGGCTGTAATACGGGAAGGCTACACCACCGGTATTATCGTTACCCAATGTACCATAGGACCCTCTGATCTTCAGGAAGTTTATCTTATTTTTCAAAGGTTCGAAGAACTTCTCTTCCGAAACCACCCAGCCGATAGACGCGGATGCAAATGTTCCCCAACGTTTGTCGGGAGCAAAGTTTTCGGAAGCGTCCCGGCGGATATTCGCTTCAAACAGGTATCTGCCGCCATAATTATAGTTGATTCTACCCACATAGCTGAGGCGTGCCGACTCTCTGTCATATCCACCCAATTGCTGTCCGATACTATTACCGGCACTGATCTGATCCATTACGTCCGAGTCGAATGAGTTGCGGGATACCCATACGTTGTGGTATTTTTCTTTGCGTCCCAATGCCATCAACAGGGCTGAAACGGTATGGTTGCCGAAAGAACGGTCGTAGGTAAGATGTCCCTGCCACTCTATGTATTCGTTGTCATTCTGATTCTGATAGAGTGAGGCGCTGCCCCGTGGCTGCAAGTTGTAGTTGTTGTCTTGGTCGCGTACATACAGGTAAGGGGAGAGTGACCAGGTCTTCTGGGCGTAATTGTTTTTATCGTATGAGAAGACACCCTTTATTTTCAGTCCTTGGGTTACGAACGGAAGGTCCTGAGTCAGTTCGAGGCGGGTTAACAGACTGTTGTTTCGTGAGTCACTGTATCCCGCGTCTTTGCTGGTTTGCGCCATGATGTTCGGGTGAGTGGCATCGGGTACTGTGTAAAGGCCATTGTCATACTTGGCAAGTAGCACAGGAGTATTACGGATCAGCTGCTGGAAGACATTGGTACTGCTCTGCGGGCTTCCATGACGGTATTCCACACGACCGGATGCATCTACCGAGAGCTGAGTGGTAGAAGTGATCTTTATGTCGATATTGCTTCTTAAAGAGTAGCGTTCGTAGTTCAGATTATCCCACAAACCATCCTGATGTACATATCCGAAGCTGGTAAAGAACTTGATGTTATCGCGTCCGCCGTCCACGGTAATGTTGTGCTGATGCTGCACTGCATTCTTTGACAGCATTTCTTTGTACCAGTCGGTATTCGGATAGCGTTCGGGATCAGAGCCGTCGGCGAATTTTCTGATTTCCTCGTCTGTATAGATTGTATTGCCCATGTATATGTTCTTCATCCGGGCATAGTCGGTAGAATTGGCAAATTCCGGCAGACTTGTAGGCTTCTGTATTGATACGTTGCCCGAGTACTTTACGTGGACTTTTCCGGTATTTCCTCGTTTGGTGGTGACCAGTATAACCCCGTTGGCACCGCGCATACCGAAGATAGCGGCTGAGGCGGCATCTTTCAATACGTTCAGCGATTCTATTTCATTGGGATCTATGCGGGCAAAGTCTTCTGCCTGACGTTCGATGCCGTCGATGATATAGGTAGGTGAAGTTCCTCCCTGAAAAGTGGCAACACCGCGGATATAGATTTGTGAGCCGTCCAATCCCGGTTCTCCGGTGGTTTGCTTGGCTATCAGTCCGGGAATCTGGCCGATAAGTGCGTTGGAGGTATTTGCCGATTGGGCTTTCAGGATCTCGTCGCTTTTCACGGAAGCTACGGCACCTGTCAGATTTACTTTCTTCTGGACGCCATATCCCACGACTACTACTTCATCCAGTTTCATGTTGTCTTCACTCATAACTACACGCATATCTTTGGCTGCGGCAAGTGTTACGGTGCGATATCCTATATAAGATATCTTCAGCATGTTTCCTATGCGGGCTTCGAACGAGAATTTACCGTCTATATCGGAGATGGTACCTTTTTGTGTCTTCTGGTCCTGTATGGATACACCAATCAGCGGCTCTCCGTTTTCATCAATAACCAGACCTTGAATAAGACTCTCTTGTGCGTATCCGCTTGCCGTTATAAGAAGAAATAGTATCCATGCAAGAGGCCGCAGTGTGATAAGTGGCAGTCTTTTCTTCATAATATTAAAAGATTTAATCGTTAATAATAATAGTATTTTCATGCGATACAGGGAAAAGGGTATCCGAAATTAGCGCGCGTTGTAGTCCGTCCATCCTTTGGCCTGTTTGGCTGATGCAAAAGTAGAGGGTGGGAGGAGTAAAAGCAAGCGAATCACTACTCTTTACATACTTTTTCCGGAGGTAAATTATACGTTTGAAATACGCTCGCTGATTGCTAATATGTTGATAAATAGTTGTGTATGTAAGCATGGACTTTGTTCGTGTATAAAAATATCCTTCCTGTTTTCATAGAATCAGCCGAATATAAAAAAGAGGGGAAGCGTTGGCTTCTCCTCTTAAAGATAGGTTTGTGAAGTATGTGATTACCTTCTTTCATTCAGCATTTTCGGTGTCGGGCATTCATGGTTGTCGATAGGAAGCTTCACTTGTTTTAAATTGTCCAATTCATGTATCGGTCTTTCCACTTCGTAAGGGGCACGCATACCCGAAAATTCCTGGAAGTATAGCAGGCAGGCATCTTTCCACCATACGGCATCACGTGCCTGTATCTTCAGGCGTGACTGTACATCCTTGAAACGTTCCGCATCAATATAGTTCTCAGCCAGATCCCATTTTTTCTGAAAGCTTCTTACCTGCTGTACACCATGATCGTAGCGATAGCAAAGCTCGTCCCATAAAGTACGTCCGCTCTGCATGGTGTGTTGCCAAGGGGCATGATGGAACCACAAGAGATACTCATCCGGACAAGTACGGATGTCATCGTAAAGGCGGCAGAGTGAATCGGGATATTGGGCTGTAGCATTGCTACCCGTATGACTGCGGTCGAAACCTATCCCCTGTTTGTCTGCTTTATGATAGTAAGACGGCATCCAGTCGGGGCGTGCACCGGGCACGTCGCACCAAGGTTCCGGGCCGTAATGGTGTCCCCATGCAAAGAGATGATGCAGCCCGAGTGGCATCATATAGTCTACCACAGCCTCGCGGCTTTCCATCATCATGTTATGTATTTCATAGGCAATGGGTGCATGTTTGGGATTACTTGCATCGAAGAAAGTCTGTTTCAGCCATTCTTCTGCGATTGTTCCCGATGTCAGGGAAGGATTCCAGGCCATGCGCCCGAAAGCGTACCAGTTGGCTTGGGCGAAAGGATGGCCGCACCAGTTTGTATCCGTACCTATATTGGCAACACCTGCTATGGCTTTCAGTGAAGACGGCTTCACAAAGTCGAAGAACTCTTCCCACATCGGGGCAAGATAGGCAAGGTGATTAGAGAAGCCCAGATATTCTTGTGTAATCTGGAATTCGACCATCTGCGGAGTCCGGGGCATAGCGCCGAATAGAGGACTATATGGTTCGCGAGGCTGGAAGTCGACCGGACCGTTCTTTATCTGTACGATGACATTGTCGCGGAATTGCCCATCCAAAGGCTGGAATTCCAGATAAGCTTGCTTAGCGCGGTCTGCATCCGTTGGGCTGTAGACGAAAGCGCGCCACATGACAATACCTTTATAAGGCTTCAATGCATCTGCCAGCATATTGGCACCTTCGGCATGTGTACGGTTGAAGTCGCACGGGCCGGGCTGTCCTTCGGAATTGGCTTTCACCAGGAAGCCACCGAAGTCGGGGATGGTGCGATAGATCTCTTTGGCTTTCTGCTTCCACCAGGCGATGACATCTTTGTCCAAAGGATCGGCTGTGGAAAGCCCGCCCAGTTGCATGGGGGAGGCAAAGTTGATAGAGAGATATACCTTGATGCCATAAGGACGGAATATGTCTGCCAGAGCCTTTACCTTTTCCAGATATTCAGCGGAAAGGATTTTTGAGGAAGCATTTACATTGTTCAGTACCGTTGCATTGATTCCGATGGAGGCATTGGCACGAGCGTATGCTTCGTATCTGTCGGAGAGTGTGCCGGGCAGTTCTTCCCAGTTCCAGAGAGATTTGCCGGCATAACCGCGCTCGATGCTGCGGTCGAGGTTGTCCCAATGATTGAGAATACGCAAGTCATAGGCAGGATTTTCCGTTATTTCCTGGTCTGTTTCCGAAGGCTTTCCGAAGTTCTGCATTTCTTGCAGACGGATCAGGTGATAGGCAGCATAAAGCAAGCCCGTTTCGCTGGGAGAAGTGACGGTGAGTTTTCCATTTACCTGCCGTATGCGGAAGCCTTCGGAAGATAGCTGTTTGTCTTTCTTCAGTACAAGCGTAACGGGGAGCCCTTTCCATGCCTGTTTCAGTTCACGGACAGCTATGTTTAGTGTCGGAGACTGGCGAGGCGCTGTAATCTGTGCGTGGGCATCTGTCGATTGCCGGAGCCACAAGCGGCTGCCGTCTTCCGCGGATACGGGTCCGAGTAAACAAGATAATAATAAGAATAAAGAGAGCAGTTTTTTCATAAACAAAAAGTATTGGTTGGTTTATTCATCGGCGAGGTAGCGTACTCCCCATTCGCGGCGTAAGTCATCCATCATGCGCATGATGCGCAGGGTTTCGGCGTGAGGCATATAGGGAGATTCGAGCCACCCGTTCCTCAGAGCTTCCATGGATGCATATACCTGGTATTCGTATCCGGTGATTTGTGGCGGACAGTTGTAGACAACTGCCGTCTTATAATCTTCCGTTACCACCCTGATTCGTTGTGGATTGTTGATATTTTCAATGATCAGATGCCCTTTGTCACCGGAAATGATGCCTTGGCGGTCGGTCATACTCAGCATACTGCTGTGCAGTACAGCGATTTTCCCATCCTTGAATGTAAGAGTTATACTATTCTGTGCATCGACTCCGGTATCGGTCTTTACGCAGGTAGAGGTGACACGCTCTACGTCCGTCCCGAAAACCATGGAAGCAAAGTTCAGTGCATACACTCCCAGGTCGAGCAGAGCCCCGCCTGCCAGTGCCGGTTGGCGGAGGCGCTCACGGTTTCCGATTGGGTAACCCAGATTGGCAGACAGCGTCATGGGGCGTCCGATGATTCCACCGTTTACAAGGTCATTGATGGTTTGCGATAGAGGCATATAACGTGTCCAGATAGCTTCGGTGATGAAGAGCTCCTTTTCTTTGGCAAGATTCAGCAGTTCTTCCGCCTGGCGGGCATTGGCGGTGAATGCCTTTTCGCATAAAACCGCTTTGCCTTTCAGCAGACTCATACGTGCATGTTCAAAATGGTGAGAATGGGGAGTGGCAATATATACCAACTCCACCTCTTCATCATCCAGCATTTCTTCATAAGAACCGTAGGCACGGGTGAAACCCCACCGGTCGGCAAAGTCACAGGCAGTCTGCAACTGGCGGGAAGCGACTGCATAAGCTTCTATTCCCTCCATTCCTTCGAGGGTGATTGCCATCTTTTCAGCAATCCACCCGGTACCTATAATACCTATTTTGACAGTATCCATACTCTATACTCTATCGGGTAAGGGTTAATCCAGTCCTTCAATGGTGATAATCTTCCCTTCGGCGTCGTATTCCAGTTCGCATACTTTCAGGCTGCGCAACCAGGTGCGTCCGCCGGAAGGCACACTGTCGTGATGGAACAGATACCATTTGCCCCGGTATTCCACAATGGAGTGGTGGGTAGTCCAGCCTACCACCGGAGTCAGGATTACTCCCTGATAAGTGAAAGGACCGTAAGGATTGTCGCCGATAGCGTAGCACAGGCGGTGGGTATCACCGGTAGAGTAGGAGAAGTAATACTTTCCGTTATACTTGTGCATCCAGCTTGCTTCGAAGAAACGGCGTTCGTTGTCTCCGGCTGTCAGCGGTTGCCCGTTTTCGTCCAGGATCACTACGGCTTTAGGTTCTTCGGCAAATTGCAGCATATCCGCACTGAGTTTGGCAACGCGTCCGGGGATGGACGGCTCGTTGTCTGCGGGGAAAGTAGCTCCACTTTCCAGAGCTTTGTTGTCGCGATAGCGTTGCAACTGTCCGCCCCACAGACCACCGAAGTACATGTAGTAGTTACCGTCTCCATCATTCAGAACTGCAGGGTCCATGCTGTAACTTCCGCGCATTGGGTCGGGTTGGGGAATGAACGGACCTTCGGGACGGTCGCTGATGGCAACACCGATACGGAAGATATCATTCTGGTCTTTCAGGGGGAAATACATATAATATTTGCCGTCTTTCTCAGCTACGTCGCAATCCCAGAGTTGGCGTCCTGCCCAGGGAATATCTTCGGTGGTGAGTACCAGGCCATGGTCTACGATTTCACCTTTCATGGGGTCATCGGTAGAGAAGACGTGGTAGTCTTTCATATTGAAATGGTCACCGTTGTCATTTTCGGGGATACCGCTTTCCCAGTCGTGGGAAGGGTAGATGTAAAGACGGTCGTTGAACACATGCACGGCAGGGTCTGCCATATAATCTCCGGGTACCAGGTATCTTTTTTCTTTCTTCATGACTCTATAATTTTAAAGGTTAATATTCTTATTTGTTTCATCTTATCGAGAAAATAGTTTCAGCTTGAAGAAGCTATAATTTTGCGATCCTCCAAATGGCTATGTGGCGATCCTCCAAATAGGTATGTGGTGATCTCACAAATAGGTATGTGGTAATCCACCCAATAGGTATGTGGCGATCTACCAAAAATGAGTGTTCTCTCTGTTGATCTTTGCCTCTAATAGCCTCCTGTAGCATAAATGCCGACCATGGTTCCGGTAAAACCTCCGGCTGTCTGCGTGCTTATCAGGTCGGCGGAGGCGGGGTCGCCTACTTGCGTCCAGTTACCTTTAGGACTGGTGGAGTAGCTGAAGGTATAGTTTACTGCATTATCTCCTTCTACTTTCAGATATACTTTTCCATCTGTCCGGGTTAGCGGGCTGTTTGCCTGGCTGCACAGTCTGCCATGGCTGTATGTTTCCAGAAGCATGACGGGTTTGCCGTCTTGGTCCAATGTCTTTCCGAAGCGAATATAGCAATTATCATCATGGAAACAGATGATACCCGCGAAATCCTTCGGTTGTTGTGGCACGAAGTCCAAGCCGGTCTGAGCTGTGAATGTCCAATTGTTAATCCAGCGGCCGATGGCGGCAGGCTGACGTTTTTGGTTAAGATCAGTGCTGCTGGCGGTCATTTCCAACTGCCCTTTGCTGTTTATATCATAGCAGGGCACCAGTGGAGTGCGGATGAAAAATGCTTCTTTAGCCAGTCCGTTTGCTGTCCATAGTGGGGCAGGACCGTAGGAGCGGTCGGCGGTATAAGTGATGACATCACCCTCAGGAAGAATAATGGGTTGATTCTCTTTCCAGGTCACCGGGAGCATGAAAGTCTCGCGTCCCATCACGTCGTGACCGTTGCGGTAGGGGCGGACGCCGAGGAAGACAGCATACCAGTCGCCATCGGGAGTTTCCACCAGATCGGCATGACCGACGCAGGTAACCGGGTTGGGACGGTCGCCCGGCAAGCCGCGTTGCGTCAGTATCGGATTGATGACACAAGGTTTGAAAGGGCCGAATGGAGACGCAGAGGTGAAGATCACTTCCGAGTGGTTGGGGCCTGTTCCACCTTCGGCAGCCATCAGGTAGTATGTACCGTTGATGTGGTAGAGGTGTGGACCTTCTATCCAGCTGGGATGCTGGGTTTTGTCTACTCCCCCGTCAATAATCATCTTCTGTTTTCCTACGGTACAACCGTTTTTCCAGTCAAATTCGCGTATCCAGATAGCGCGGTGACCGTCATATTCGGGCTTTCCTGCCGGACCGTCATTGTTCACAATGTATGCTTTCCCGTCTTCGTCGAAGAGAAATCCGGGGTCGATGCCGCCCACTTCGGGCAGGAAAGTGGGATCACTCCAGTTTCCTTTCTTCGGATCATCCGTAGTGACGAAAAAGTTGCCGCCACCGTCTACGGCTGTAGTGATCAGATAGAACAGTCCGTTGTGAGGATTGTATTTGATGTCCGGAGCATAGATACCGCCACTGATGCGCAGGCCGTCGTACATAGGCAACTGTGAGGGGCGGTTGAGGACGTAGCCCAGTTGTTCCCAGTTCGTCAGATCTGTGCTGTGCCAGATGGGTACGCCGGGGTAGAAGGCGAAAGAGGAGTTGACCATATAATAGTCGTTTCCTACGCGGCAGATGCTCGGGTCGGGGTAACAACCCGGTAACACGGGATTCAATGTACCCGGTGTGGTAACCTGATCAGTTGCTTTATCGGTATCCTTGGGAGTTACCGTATATGTGAACTCATCGAACACGGCCTTTTTAGGTTCCAGAATTTCTTTCAAGAAGGGCTTAGGCTGATAGTTACGGTCGAAGAGTAGGGGATATTCCCGTCTTCCCGGTACGGGCCAGTCATTCTTCCAGGAGTCGCCATCCGATACTCCCCAGGCGGTTACGCGTGTAATGACGTCCGAGTGCTTTATGAAAAGTTCCATGAATGATTTCATACGTGCATTCCACAGATTGGAAACACTATCCGGCAGAGCTTCGGGATAGGGATTTAAGGCTTTCTCAAAGGCTACTTTATCGGCAATATTTGCTCCGCGGTTTACGGTTGGCAAAGCACTCATGTCCCATTCCGTTATCATTACTTTAGCGCCTGTGGAGGCAAAGGCGAGAAGGCTGGTTTCATATTCACCTATGCTGGGGTAATCCAATCCCATGTGTCCCTGCATACCTATGGCATCTATGCGCAATCCTTTTTCTTTGAGTGAATTGACCATACGCACCACTGCGTCTCGGCGTCCCGGTTCGTGCATACCGTAGTCGTTATAGTAGAGTTCCGCTTCCGGGTCTGCCTCATGTGCATATTGGAAAGCCAGCGGGATATATTCTTCTCCCAGTATCTCGTAGAACTTGCTTTTGCGGTAGCTTCCGTCTCCTTCGATGGCTTCGTTTACTACGTCCCAGCCTTTAATGCGACCTTTGTATCGGCCCACGATAGTATGAATATGGCTTTTCAGTCGCTCTTTCAGGACTTCGGGTGAAACATTTTTTCCTTCGGCGTCTACGCAGAACCAAGGTGAGAGCTGGGAATGCCACACCAGGCAATGCCCGATGATGAACATTCCGTTATCCTCGCCGAACTTAACGAATTCGTCTGCCAGGCTAAAGTCATATCTGTCTTCTTCCGGGTGTATCACTTCACTCTTCATGCAGTTTTCGGCCACAATGGAGTTGAAGTGGCGGCGCACTACATCGACTGCGCTGGTGTCGCGCCCCGCAGCCTGTTCGGAATTAATGGCGACACCGACAAGGAATTTATCACCGAGAATGTTTGTTAGAGTCGGGTCTGCTGCAACAGGTTTGTCACTATTACAAGACATTAATGCGGCAGCACAAACTGATAATGCTAAATACTTTAATTTCATGCTATAATTGGTATGATTTGGTTGCTGAAGGGATTTACTTTTAATTATACGGTTTTGAGGGAAAGTTGACGAGTTAACAAGTTGACAAGGGGACAAGGTTCC
>OKSL01000122.1_pt1 | contig 68153 bp, 77 predicted proteins | sample 1606251 | NCBI WGS metagenome assembly OKSL01 (sample SAMEA3879543, study PRJEB24766) | human gut metagenome | biome: human-associated habitat; feature: feces | place: USA | collected 1985/1987 | reverse complement strand
CCGATGACCAGATAATGTGATTATGAATGTGCGACTTGTCTATGTGAGTGCAGACTACAAAGGCATGATTGCCTTTAGTAAAACGCTTTGCAAATTCTACGCCCAGCCGGTTTGCTTCTTCCGGGGTAATCTCACCAGGGCGGAAGGACTGGCGCACATGATAGGCAATCACATCATCCGCACCACGCACCCGTCCGGTAGCGGCAATGTACTGCCGCTTTGCCAGAAGAAACTCTGCATCCGCAGTCCGGCTGTCACACGCATAGCCGGTAATGAGCTTGCCGTTATCTGTTTTCTTTGGGTTTGCCACATAGTCGATGATGTCACTGATTGTCCGACTTTCTGTGCGACCCTTGCCAACATGAAGCGGCATGATTCTTGTAGTTGCCATAATAGAAGGACCTCCTCTCTTAAATATTTTTGTTTTCGCTGAACTCTTTGCTTCTATCGTTGCAATAACTTTCTCCGCTGGGTATAATAAAAAAGAACATTCTACAACCTCAAAGGAGGGATTTCTATGATAGAACAGCTCATTGCTGAAGCAACAGAATGTGATTTCAAAGTTGCACTTGAAATAAAGAAACCCAAAAGCTGGTTAAAAAGTGTCAGTTCCTTTTCTAATGGAATTGGCGGAACTCTGTTTTTCGGAATCTCTGATGACCGGAAACCTATTGGCTTGTCCGATGTTCAAAAGGATGCTGAGGCGATCAGCCGCTTAATCAAAGAACGTATCACACCATTACCTCAGTTTATCTTAAAACCATTACAGGAAGATGGTAAAAATCTATTAGCTCTGGAGGTTTCTCCCGGCCGCAGCACCCCATATTATTACAAGGCAGACGGTGTGATGGAGGCATATATCCGTGTTGGAAATGAAAGCGTAATTGCCCCTGATTACATTGTGAATGAATTGATCTTAAAGGGCACCAATCAGTCCTTTGATACCCTAACAACAGACGCGGTAAAAAAGGATTACAGCTTTACACTTCTGGAAGCAACCTATCTGGAACGGACCGGTCTCCGCTTTGAGCCATCCGATTATGTTTCCTTTGGTTTGACTGATAAAAATGGACTCCTGACCAATGCCGGAAAACTCATGACCGATCAGCACACGGTTTATAACTCCCGTATGTTCTGTACCCGGTGGAATGGCTTGGAAAAAGGCTCTATCTTTGATGATGCGCTGGACGATAAAGAATACGAAGGGAATCTGATTTATCTACTGAAAAGCGGCAGTGAATTTATTCGCAATAATTCCAAAGTCCGTTTTGTCAAAAAGGCACAGTATCGTGTAGACAAGCCGGATTATGCTGAACGAGCTGTGACAGAGGCTCTTGTCAATGCGCTTATCCATCGTGATTATATTGTGCTTGGCAGCGAAATCCATATTGATATGTTTGATGATCGGGTGGAAATCACATCTCCGGGCGGTATGTTTGGCGGCGGCTCAATTCAGGAATACGATATTTACAGTATTCGTTCCATGCGACGAAACCCTGTGATTGCTGACCTGTTCCACCGCATGAAGTACATGGAACGCCGTGGAAGTGGCCTGCGCAAAATCGTCAGTGAAACCGAAAAGCTGCCTGGATACACAGAGGCATATAAGCCCGAATTTTCCTCAACAGCGACAGATTTCAGAGTTATTTTGAAAAATGTAAACTACAACTTAGAGGGTGACGCCCACCAAGTTATCCACCAAGTTACCCACCAAGATATTGAACTATCAACGGTGTCCAAACAGATTTTGGCTTTTTGCACAACACCAAAATCCAAGAAAGAGCTTGCAGTATTTTGCGGCTTCAAAGATTTAAGAAACTTCACTTTGAAGCATATCAATCCGCTTTTAGAATCCGGGCAATTAGAAATGACTATTCCCGATAAACCTAAAAGTCGCAATCAAAAATATATTACAATTCGTTCCGAATAAACAGAGAAGCAGGGCATTGGGTCTCATCTCCCATTGTCCTGCTTCTTTTTCATTCCAAATTATATTCACATCATTTACCCATACACCCAATCCTGTATCGCAAATTTCAAACTCTGCACCTTTCCCAGCAGCCAGATTGCAGCCAGCGGCAGCCCCATCGGGCTAATCAAAAATGCCATAACCAGCAAAATCACACCATTCTGCGGGGAATAGGTAATCAGCACAGCCACGCCAAGCAGAGCAATTACCGTGCTTAGTAGACCAAGCACCAGACCGGATATGTAGATCAGCCCCGTGCAGAGCCAGACAAAAAGCGTCAACACCAAAACGACCGGTGCAGTTACGATCATCAGCAGACATTTCAAAATCTTCATTCCTGTTCCTCCTTCCAACGCTCCAGATGCCGTTTGCACAGGGCATCCGCTTCTCTCTCATCATCTTCCGTCACTTCCCGTTTTCCTTTGGTCAGTTCAATCTCCAGATAAGTCCGGTAATCATCGGCTAAGAGGTCGAACAGTTCCTTGGGAGTATGGCACACCTCGCCAGAGCAATAGTGAAAATCTTGGTCAAATTCAACTCTTACACATCCATGGCGGCTGATATAAACTTCTATGGTCTCGTCTGCGGTCAGGTAATCCGCAAAAATCTCCAGCACCCTTTCAAAGGTCAGCATCTGTTTTCACTCCTTTGCTACGCTTCTTATTCTACTCATATTATCCGGTACGGACAGGCAAAAGACAAGGATACAGACAAAAAGAAAAAGCGGAGGAAGGTGCGGCGAAGAAACGCCGTTCCTCCCTCCGCAAATGGAGTATCTATCCCTGTTATGAAAGTTTGGAGAGTTGGGTAAGGATTTCCTTCACACCCGCATTCGTATTCTCAAAAAGTCAAAGAAAATGGGACCGCCTATCAGCCAGCGGAAAAAACGATAAGAAAGAAAGCTGAATTCTTGACTGAATTACCTACTTTCTTGAAAAAGTTCTATACTATATTTGGTAGGATTGTTTTGCTCGATAAAAACATTCGCATATAAATCCTCCTTTCGGTGAAATGGTGTCAAAACATAGTAATTACTTACTGCTTTGTATTCCTTACCCTCGTAAATAAATCCACATACAATTCTGCAACAGATGTAATTTCCAACCGTAATCCATGATGCTGGAATTATATCCTTGATTTCAGAGTCTATGCAAGTACCTGAATGCTTCAGGTTTTTCAATTTTTTCTTATCGTATGTCAGCTTACCCACTGAAATCAGAAACAACATTATCCACACAGAGGCATTGAGCAACATGACCTTCAATATAGTTGGATTAAAAAAATTCCCAATAAAACCAACAGCTAATTCAATCACTGCTACAAGCAATGTTACATTAGAACATGTAGAGAATAAGTATTTTATTGGTTTAAGATTGGCAATTTGCTTTTCTTTGTAAAGTTTGGAAATATTTTCTTCCGCCTTTCCTTTATATTCCTCTGCCGATATATGTTCCCCAGAAAAAAGCTCGTTCAAACTAATGCCCAAAGCATCACATAAAGGTTGTAAAAGCGACACATCGGGCATTCCTCTACCATTTTCCCATTTAGAAACCGCCTGATTGGTAATATCTAATAGTTCGGCAAGCTGTATTTGTGTTAGACTTTTTTCTTTTCTACACTGTGCAATAAATGCACCTATTTTTTTCTGATCCATAAAACAAATCTCCTTTATACTATATTTGACCTCAGTATATCAAATAGAGAATTTATTTGGAACATACTAAGCGTTGAAGTGGGTCTCAACGTTGAGTTGAATAGATATCAATTTGCGATAATCATTCTACCATACCGTTATAAATAAATCATCTCATGCAAAACGATTTCTTCTGCCCGATTGCGAATGTTATTGCAACGCTGCACCCATTCCATTTGACGGGTACACTTTAATTTCTCGGTTACGCCCTCGGCAATTTTCATCTGCTCCATGATGGTATCTAACCGTTCCTGTGCCTGTTCGTTCAGGTCTGCAAGATATGTCCACAATTCTCCGGTCAGTATCAATGTGTTCAATCTGGCTGGGTGGACTTCTCTTAAATATTCCCGGTGCATCCGTCCGTACTTTCCGATAGGGCGGTGTTCCTCCGGCAGTTTCAAGTCCGGGATGTAGTAATCTCCGACAAGGATATAATCAATTCCGTTTTCCGTTATTCTTGGTTCACCCTCAAAAATACTCCCGAAATTGCTCTCTGGTTGTCCTATTTTTTAACCACTAAGGCCGTTTTTTGACCCCATTTTTGCCGGTTGTCCTATATTTAACCACTAAAAATTGGGTGAAAACGGCTCTCGTTTGGTCAAATGAGGTCAAACTTTTGTCACCCGCTTAGGTATAAGAAAACCCCGGAAAACCTTGATTTTCCGGGGTTTTTGAACCATTTTGATATAGTCTGAGCAGTCGATTATCTCTTTGAGAACTGAATCCCCTTATTTTATCAGCATTTTAAGCCTTTTGTGTGCTACGTGTGTGTTACGAAAGAAATTGTACATCATTCATTAAACTCCCATGGCTTCTCTTACCCTATCTTCATATTCTCTCTGTAGATCTTGTTTAGTAATTGCTATATGTTCCACTATAGAGGAATTGTGTTGTTTGAAGTTTTCATTCGTTCCACGATATATGCTAGCATTCAATTCAGCATATTGCAATAATAACTTTCTTCCCCGAATTCTAAGTCTTCTTAGTGCTGCTGCCTGGATAGCCCTTGTTCGTTCCCCCGTTACTCCTATTGTCTCCCCGGCTGCTCTTAGGGTCTTTCCATGAAAAAAGGTTTCTTCAATCACCTTTTTTTCTCTATCACCAAGGAAAGTATCGACCGCATATCTTATATCCTTCTGCATTTGCCTATTATATGCATTTTCAATACTCCCTCTCTCAACATCAGTATTATCATCGGGTATTGTGTCTAACAGTCTCTTTCCTTCTCCCTCATCATTACATAGCACTTCTGCATCTAATGACGTTACGGAAGATGAATACATTTGTATCAACCTTATTTGCGCATCCGTACACCCTAATGCTTCTCCTATTTGCCTTGTATCCGGTTCCGATCCATGCTCTTGCACATATTTACTTACATATTTCTTGTAACGGTTTATTTTCCCATTTAAACCGCTTGGAATGCGAACCGCAGGGGTATTGCATTGTATATACCGGGACACAGCTTGTACAATCCAGAATCTAGCATAGGTTATAAACTTTGCTTCCTTGTTCGGATCGTAATTCTTTGTAGCTTCAAATAGCCCGAAGTAGCTTTCTTGCTCCAAATCTTCCATATTTTCATAATGCGAATACGGTTTTATAAATCTTCTGATTAAAGGCATATTTTGCCTATACAATAGTTCCATGTTATCCGTAACGTTAATACCGTTTTGAATTTCTTGCACAATTTCTTCATTGCTCATTGTTTTACACCTACTTTCTAAATATAATAAAAGTAGATATAGGGGGAAGCCTTGCACCGTTGGAAAGTAAAGGGCTTCCTTCTTTTTTATTTCACTCGCCATTATGGCGAACGTGATACACCGACATTTCGACTATAAAAGCCTTTTTATTTTTGTGGGGCACTAGAAGCGACTTAGTATAGGGATTTCCTTTTTTTATCAGACCCCCTCCACCCTTTCAAAGAAAAAGGGCATAGCTTATTATGCCTGCCCTTGCTCATATCTCCTTACTAAATTGTAAAAAGTATTCTTCTTTAATTCTGCACGCTTCATGGCTTCCACTGCCGTTATTTTCCCTTCTTTCCACTGCTTATACACTTCTTCCCAATTATCCGGGAAGGTGGCTATCGGTCTTCCTAAATGTTTTCCCTGCTCTTTGGCTACTGCTATTCCTTGCGCTTGTCTTACCTTTATGTTCTCTCTTTCCTTTTGCGCAACATATGAAAGAATCTGTAATACAAGATCCGCTACAAATCTGCTGTCAAGGCTATTCCCATTACTTCTAGTATCCAACAACGGCATATCCAGCACTCTAATATCCGCTTTCAATCCCTGCGTTATATATTGCCATTGTTTCATTATCTCATTATAGTTTCTTCCTAATCTGTCAATGCTATATACAGTAAGTAAGTCACCTTCTCTAAGTAATGGGGCTGTATTTGCTGTACCCACAAGAAGATTATATGATTTTCGATCAAAGTCCTTACCAGATTGTTTATCTGTATATATGTACCTTTCCTCAACTCCTGCGCCTACCAATTCTTTAATCTGTCTCGCCAAATTCTGCTCCTTGCTTGATACTCTAGCATATCCATATTCCATAGCTTGTACTTCCCTTCCTTTATTATATTTCGTAGTGGTGTACTTTTATTATAACATAGTGTTTATAAAAGTCAAATTATTTTATAAACGTTTGTAATAATCAAATTGCACATTTACAAACTATGGAATATATGGTTTTATGCATTATCTTTAGTGTCTTTAAAGGTGTACCTTTATAAACACTTTATTCCGCTTCTGCCAGGGCTTTTTCTACCACTTCCGAAAATCTCGGATCAAGTAGCAGAATAGACGCAATTTCATCACTTGCCTTTGCGAGATCTGCCGCCTTGCTTTTAGTGAGATTCTGATATCTTTCGTAATCACTTGTAGGAAGGATAACCTCAATGAATCGCTTGTCAGCTTCTGTCAATTCCATTTTTACCTTTGATTCCGGCAGTATGCCTTCCGCCTTTTCAATCAGCCCGGAGAAGCGTTTATAGCTATCATTTTTCCCAGTATCAAAGCAATTTAGAGAATGAGCACCGTAAGTAGCAAACATTGTATTATCACTACCACCTGCGACAAAGTCCCGGAATTCCATATTTGTGCCGCAGTACCACTGAAAACCGATTTCTACATTTTCCTGCATACTTCTGAATGCTTTATAAATTTCGTCAATGTCGGGAACCGTCACATCATAAGAAGGATTTGCCGTGTTCACTTCCTGCCCGTTAATTCTCTCGCTATGTGTTCTATCTGCCGCAAGTTGCCCTAACAGCCGTCTTTCCAAGTAGGTAGTAGCTGATTCCTGCAATAATCTGAATTCAGCATCTGACAGTTGCAAGCCAGTCAATTTTATTGCCGTGACTTTATTTGCAAACTCCGTACGAACCGGACTATTAAAAAATGAATCAAGGTCTTTCTTCATCAGACTAATATAAAAGTCTGCAGAAGCCCGATGTTTCTCTCTCTCCGATGCAATCACATCAGAATAATTTGTTTTAGGTTTCCATGCCGCCCTCTGCTGCTCAATATATTGTTCTGTATACTTTCCTTTCATACCAGTCAAAAACGCTTCGTGCTTCTTCACTTCCGCTTGATACTGCGGAATAAAAGCATCTACGACCGTCTTATATGCATTTAGTTCTGCCATCACCTTGTTGAAATACTGTTGAATTTTCTTCATAATTATTCCTCACTTTCTGTTTATACAATTACGTTACAAATACCGACTATAAAGTTGGCAACTCGCTATTGCCCTGCCATTCTCCTAGTTGTGGCAGTTCTTCTGCCGTTAATGCCTTTTGTGTGGATGTTTTGGGAATGCTTTCTTCTATGCTGATAGAATCTCGATAACCTAACCAATTCTTCGCAATAAAAATTCCGCTAGGTGGTGAAATCTTGCCGCATAATATGGCTTGTTCTAAGAATGCAGCTATAAAGCCTTTCGCTCTCTGTATGATCTCCTGCCGCTCCGGTGAGCAACATACACCATTTCCCCAGTTATATATCGTGATTCTGCTAACATGAAGGCTCAATGCTAATGTTTCAATGCCTGGGCGTATGCTTGAGCGTTGGCAGAAGTCAAAATATTCGTCAATACGTTGTTTCACCTCTTCATCGCTTTGAGGTTTGCCCTTATCGTACAGTTCCCGGATAGAATTGCAAAGTTGCTGTACTCCTTCCGGTTCTATTTCATCTACTGCCGCTTGTGGATAGTTATTTTTTCTCATAAAATACCTTCTTTCTATAATTTGTCTTTTTATGAAGTTAAACTACTGCGTTGTACTTAGTCCCCGGCTCTTGTTTACGTTTAAGCATCCTATGTACTTTTCTGTGGCATACCGGGCAAAGTGTAACTAAGTCTTTCCATACATCTTCGTGACCTAGTCGCTTATAATTCAAATGATGCACCATTAAAATTTCCGGTTTCTTTGAATACCCACACATAACGCATGAATAGTGATCAATTTCTAAACGACTATGCTTCATTTTTTGCCATTCATCCGACTTCATGTATTCTACATATTCTTTACTAATCAAAATATTTTTTACACCTACTTTCATAAAAACGTTACAGATAAAATGCAGATTGCAATTTTCAAAAGTCTGCAAATCCGCATAAATACTGGATTTGTGCAAAATGTGCATTTCTTATGTGACATTCTAAAGTTAGCTTATAGAGAATTTACATTTATTTTGCACAATTTGCACATTTGCCGTTTTTCCTTAGTCAAAAGGTAGTGGTTCACTTCCGGTATATTCGATAAATTCGGTTGCTTCTGTATACCCTTTTACGATGTTTTTAACAGTCTTGCCACCTACTGTTCCGCTGCTTGCATAAATGCCTTTGCTCTTCAATTCTGCGATAAAATTCCCTTTGTTCTCAATGCCAAACCCATTATCACTGCACCATTTGTCATACAATTCATAAATGCTTTTCACGCTACTGTTTTTCCCGGTCTTTTCCAAACAATCCTTAATGAAATTACCGATCTTGTCCGAATCTGTTCTATAAGTTTCTGTAGCTGATACGACTGCTGCCGGGGCTTTCAATCCTTCTTCACGATATAACCGCAAACCATCAATACACCAGTTCAAAATTCCGCTTAATTCGTCCTTGTTACGCAGTTTGTCTTTTAAGTGCTTGTCCTGCTCTTCCGGTTCAAAATGGCGGTCGAAAGAAATAACATTGATTCTTCCCGAACTGAATACCGTATCATCTACGATAGTCGGTAGATAGTTCGTATTTATGACTAGCTTAAACTTAGGAATAAAACTAAATTCCCTTTGGTGTAAATGTCGTGCCGTGATGCTGTCCCGTCCTAGCAAAGATTTTAATAATGCCGTGTCAAATAACATTCGTTTAGGCGGTTCACTGGCGTTACAGAAGCGGCAACCTGCTAATCTTGCAATATCTCCAGAAGCCTGTCGGCTATCAATATTCTGCTTTACAGCAAGGCTTTCCGGCTTCATCGTAAGAGCATAATCGCCCAACAAATATATAAGGGTCTCGCATAGTGTAGATTTTCCGTTTCGTGTTGTACTTCCGTACAAAATGAAGCAAGTTTCTTCCTGCGTGTTTCCCGTCAATGACAGCCCTGCTATTTTTTGCAAATACTTGATTTTTTCTGTATCGTCCTGCATGATTTCTAATAGAAACTTTTCCCATTCTTTACAACTAGCGGTAGGATTATATTCTACATTGCAAATCTTTGATAGTAGCATATCGGGATCATGTGCGGTAAACACAGGCTCTTTTCCGTTCAAGTCTAGTGTTCCATTTTGCACATTCAGCAAATAATCGTTTTTGTCCAAATCCTCGTTACTGAAATAATAAACATCCTTGCTGTCTTGCAACATATTATTCCGGTTTCTGATATTACATAATGCCGTTACAGATTTAAGATAATCGGTATCCCCCAGGCTGCTGCCATATTGTAAAAGTGCATCAGATAATAGCTTTGCATCTGCTCTGGCCGCCAATCCTTCTATATCGTCTATCCATCGTTTGCCATCATAAAGCATAAAATCTTTTCGGCTAGGATTATAACGGTGCTTGTCTTTGAACACCTCCGAAAATAATGCACCAAATCCTTTATCATTTGTTTCAAATCGCCTTGCGGCATTCAAGGATACTAATATATTCTGTAGGTTTTGTTGATTCCTCTGTACGGTTTCTTGTAACGGTTTTTCTTTTAGTAGCTGTTCAAAGTCTTCCCTATTTTTTCCACTCTCAAAAAAATCTGTAATATCTGCTTTCGGAATGTTAGGCATAGGGACAATAATTTTTCTTTTATTTGCAATGTCTTCTAGATCCTCAAAAATTTGTTTAGCTACTTTCAACCCAGGTTCGTCATTATCTGCCAGTATAAAAACATTTGCACCTTTTACCAGTTCTGCAAAATCTTTTTGCCAATCTCCACAGCCGCCATAAGTAAAAGCTATATACCCTTGTTTTGTAAGCGTATTTACGTCTTTTTCGCCTTCTGGAATGAATATAGGTATATTATTCTGTATAGCATTCTTAATGGCTCTCAAATCGCCATATACGGCTTTCATGCTCTTTCTTGGTGTATTTCTTGGTAGTCCATATGTAAAACGCCCATTTTCCAGTCTGCCATATAATAACCGCTTTCCTTCCAATCGTATCTTATGAAAAGCATAATTGCCGTTACAAGAAATGTATGGGTATATACCCTCAATGCGCTTTCCTTCCCTTTTTTCTATATATTTCTTCCAATCGCTTGTATTAGAAATACTTTCAAAAAAAGTATCACTTTTTTCTATGCCTGCTGCCGCCAATATGCTCTCTATCGTGCATCCTGCATGGCAATGAAATAATACACATTTTCTGCCCTTCGATATTGTCAAGGACGCTTGCTTGTCAGAATGTGCCGGGCAATTACACTGCACATGATCCGCATATCGCCTTACTATTTTGAAATGCCCTATGCATCTCTCATATACCTCATTTTCCGTCATACTGCACCGCCATTTCTAACGTCTGCCTTATTTCTTCTGCTTCATGGTCAAGCATATCCATTCGTTTTTGGCAAAGACCGAAAATCAGCTTACTATAGCTAAAATCTGTCTGTGCACTTTCCCAACGTTCACGCTCTCTCATAAGCTCATTTTGTCGCTTTTCAAGTGTCATTCGTTCATCTGTAGTCATATCCTGCCACCTCGCTGCTATTTACCGTGTACGAAACACAATTTTTAAACTGCTCCATTCTCCGCAACGGTTTTAATGATACCTTTGCTATGAACATTATCTACTCACCTTCTTTCTGTCCGTGGTAACTATACCCGGTCACTTCATAAAACTTTTGTGCGTAAATTATGTAACTGTACATCTTACTTCCTGGTCGCTTATATGCCATCCCCCAATCTACTAATTTATTCTGCAGTAACAGACGAACTGTTTGACAGTCCATTTTTAGTACTTGTGCCGCCACAGAAACCGGAACATTTCCGCATCTAATTTTTTCTTCCATAGTTCACCGCCTTATACCGCTGCTAGTTCATCAATAATCTTATAGATCCTCTGCTTTGTATCTTCCGAAAGTTCATTTCTTAACTTTCTGCTGAAATTTCCGTCATTGATCCCAAGTTCCTGCGCTATCTGCCATAATCTGACTTTCTTTTGAATGGCATATTCTCTAATATCTGCGTTAGTCATTTATTTCACCTTCTTCCTATGTTGTTGTTGACTTTCATTTTTATAAGTAGTATTATTTTATAAACGAACTAATTATATTTTAGTTCGTCCTTGCAACTAATATAATTCATTGTTGTTGCATTTATAAATAAAATTCGTTTTTTATGTAGTTTTTGAACTTTTTTTATTTTGGTTCGCACATGAAAGGAGATTTATGTCAGAAAATAGATTTAAAAATGTTAGAGAGACATATTCCGAAGAAAAACGTGACAGCAATCCTCATGAAAGAATATATTCCGTAAACAGAATGGTAGAGGATTTTAATAACGAATATAATTTTCATATATCAGAATCAAAAATTAAGAAAATCGAAAGTGATACACCTGGCGCAACAATCAGTGCAGATATTCTTATTGCATATTCAAAAAAATTTAATGTATCCGCTGATTATTTATTAGGGCTTACTAATTCTAAGGAATTAAATAAACCCAATTTAAGATCCGTTTGTGATTTTACCGGTCTATCTAGCGATAGTATAAGAAAAATACATAATATAAATTCAGAAGAAAAATCAATTTTAGATAAACTCATATCAAAATATAATCTTTTATGTTGTCTTGCTGACATAAAACAATTACTTGCTTATTACGCACTTAGTCCGGAAGTATACGTAACATTTAAAGAACGCGCATATTCAAATGCTGGACACCCTATTGACAAGGAATTAGAAGATACTATTAACAATGAATATATTAGAGATTTTTTCAATCAGAAGGCAATTAACTCATTTACTGATATAGTTGCTAATATAGTAAACGATGATTCTTTAAAACAATATTTTTATAATTTATACAAATCTTCTAAAATAAAAACAATCCTCACTGCGGAAGATTTGCCTATACTTGGAAATTTGGAAGAAGGTGAAAATAATGAAGTTACCTAATGGCTATGGATCTGTATATAAGCTGTCCGGTAAAAGGCGGTGTCCCTATCGTGCTATTGTAACGGAACGTTGGTTACAAGATACGAATACCGGCAATTGGAAACAAAAGCGAAAGACTGTAGGTTATTACGAAACAAAGGCAGCAGCCCTGGAAGCACTAGCAGAATATAACCGATCACCGTTTGACCTTGGTACATCAAAAATAACGTTACAAGAAGTATATGACCGTTGGTCAGAAGAACATTTTTCTACTGTATCAGAAAGCAATGCAAAGGGCTATCGGGCATCTTTTCAGCTCCTACAGCCGATTGCTAATAAACGCTTCGTAGATGTGACATTAGATGATTTCCAGTACATAGCAGACAATTCCGGGAAAAATTTTCCTACATTACGAAAATACAAGGTGCTTGTAGGTCTGATGTGTAAATGGGCAGTAATACATGATATTATCCCACCAGATAGAAACAAGGCGGCATATATCGACATAAAGAAAGCCGGAAATCCTAATTCTTACGACCGGCAGCCATTCAGTAGAAAAGAAATTGAAAAACTATGGAAATGGAAGGATACGAATGAATATTTCAAAGTTATTCTAATGCTTATATATAGCGGTGTGCGTATATCGGAGCTACTCGATTTAAAGAAAGAAAATGTAAATCTCTCCGAGCGTTGGTTTGATGTAACGGCATCTAAGACACAAGCCGGGATCCGCAAAGTTCCGATTAACATAAAAGTACTTCCATATTTTGAAGAATGGTATAACAAGAACGATTGTGAATATCTCATAAGCACACCGGAGGGGAAACACTTTGATTATCGCAATTACTATGATAGCTACTGGAAGCCACTTTTGCAGCAAATGGGAGTAGAACATAGACCGCATGATTGCAGACACACTTGCGTTTCTCTTCTGGCAGAAGCAGGCGTAGACGAACGTATGATAAAAAAGATTGTAGGTCATAAGGGACAAGGCGTAACCCAGCAAGTATATACGCATTTTGAGATAGAAGCCCTTATAGATGCTATAGATAAAATATAATGAAAGGATGTGATGCAGTTTGAATGTAACAATTAAAAGCCCCATGGCGGCAACCACAGGGCAACCCTTTACAATGTAACCACTACGAAACACTACTAAAGGTATGCTTATTATAGCATACTTCCGCTAATGAAAGGAAGATAAACTTATGAATGAAATTCAATTAAATCTTGCAAACGCTACTTATGATTCCATATGTGACATTAAATATGCTATATCTAATTTGTACTGCATAAAACTTGCATTGCATGGAAACGATGAAGTCATACCCTCTACACAGACTATAGATGAAGCATTGATTGCGGTAGGGAATATGTTAGAAAATGCGGTAGATAAAATAGAAACAATACTCAACCAAGAAGAAGGAGATGATTTACAATGTCAAAAATAGAAGAATATAGAAAAGCCGAGTTAATGTCAAATATATATGACGAATTATCCGATATTAAAAATATCGTCTTTTTGTCATTCTTATTAGCTCAAATCCAATCACTCAAAAAGAAATGGGGAATTTGAAAACCGTTACAGAAATAAAGCAGAAAGGCGGCATAACATGAATTACAAGGAATCAATCATAGATCTTATTAACAAGTGCGATGATTTACACTGGCTAAAGTGCATATATGCTTATGTCAATGCACTCTTAAAGTAATATACAAAAGACCGCTACTCTCCTACCTGGGTAACGGTCTTTGTTATGTATGTAGCAGACATTATGATTTTAATATTCTAAGCCGGCTTTTTCATATTCTGTTCTTATGAATTTCTCAACCTCTTCTAGTGTCCATAAATGGTCGAAGTTATTATTATAACACCCCCATACTGAACAATTCGTTGATAAATCGAAAACGTCAAAGCCAGTTAATCTGTTGCCATTATTATCTACACACACAGCATTATTGTAAAGATAATGCCGAAAGCCTTTAGAAACACAGTAACCGGCAGACATTGCCTTTTTCTTGATTGTTGCTAGTGAATATTTCGTCATAATACATATACCTCTTCTTTCTGAAATTTTAGTTATTCAGTAGGATATATGTTTTGTTTTATACTATAGTGTTCTAATTTAAGCCTGCTACATACCTTGTATCTATATATATTAAATCATAGTTATTCAAATTGCAATACAAACGGTAGCACACAAATTTGAATATACTTAACACAGGGTATGCTTGACTACGTACCCTTTTATTTTATGATCTCTGTATCTATTTCGGTTTTAGCTTCAAAAACCGCCATAGTTGCCCCAACAAAGAACACAATATGAGATTGTCCGCATAATATCAGCTTTTTCCAAATATGTCAAACGAATTTGTGTGCTACGTGTGCGCTACGTGTGTGCTACCGTAAAAAATCAACCACTTTTTACGAAAATACGTGAAAATGTAGACATGAAGAAAGCCCCTAAAACACTGGGTTTCAAGGGCTTTTTGTAAATTCGTATAAACTTTTTTATTATCTCTTTGAGAACTGAGGTGCGCGACGAGCAGCCTTTAAGCCGTACTTCTTTCTTTCCTTCATACGAGGGTCTCTGGTAAGGAATCCAGCCTTCTTCAGAACGGGTCTGAAATCACCGTCTACCTGAAGCAGAGCTCTAGAAATACCGTGTCTGATTGCACCAGCCTGGCCGGTGTATCCGCCACCGTGAACATTAACCAGAACGTCGAACTTCTCAGCAGTCTCAGTAGCTGCCAGAGGCTGACGAACGATAACCTTCAGAGTCTCCAGACCGAAGTACTCATCAATGCTTCTCTTATTGATTGTAATATTACCATTGCCGGGTACTAAATATACTCTGGCGATGGATTTCTTTCTTCTACCGGTTCCGTAGTATCTTTCTGTTTTAGCCATGATTTATTTTCCTCCTCTCAGTCCTTTAGAATGTCAGTACTTCAGGCTTCTGAGCTTCATGCTTGTGCTCAGGTCCTGCATATACGTGAAGTTTGGTGAACATCTGTCTTCCTAAAGGTCCCTTGGGAAGCATGCCCTTAACTGCAAGCTCGATTACCTGCTCAGGCTTCTTTTCTAATTTTTCTCTCAGGGTAGCTTCTTTTAAGCCACCAACATAATCGGAATGATGATAATATACCTTCTGATCCATCTTCTTACCGGTTACTTTGATCTTCTCAGCATTGATAACGATAACGTTGTCACCGCAGTCGATGTGGGGAGTGAAGATAGGCTTATTCTTGCCTCTCAGCACTTTAGCAACCTCAGATGCCAGGCGGCCTAAGGTCATGTCAGTAGCGTCTACTACATACCATTTTCTATCGATTGTAGCTGGACTAGCCATAAATGTTTTCATTATGTTCCCTCCATATTACTTTCGCCGATTCCTGATCGACTTTTTCAGTGTTCTGGTCTGATAGTAATCTGCAGATGTCCGGCTACATTTTACTTCTTCCCAAAACGGTTGAATACTTTATTTCAATGCTTCGTCGGGGCTTTGACTTGGCATATTGAAACACTGTCACAGTCATATATTATATGGCACCAAGCAATTAGTGTCAAGATAATTTTAAAACTTTTTACAGTTCAGCCGTAAAACAACCGAACCAACGATTAGGTATTGCACACAAAGCGCTGTTTTTGACATTCTATGAACCAGATGCCTATATATGAGCTAAGATAGTCACGCAGTGACGGAAAACACAATAACTCAGCATTGCGGATGATAGTCACAAAAACTCGTATTTCATCAGCGTCAGTCCATGGGCCGGTGCGGTAGGTCCCGCTGCACTGCGGTCTTTTGCCTCGAGGATTGTGAAAATATCCATGGGATCCCGCTTGCCCTGTCCGATATCTAACAGGGTTCCGGCAATGATCCTCACCATATTATATAAGAAGCCATTACCACAGACACGGATCACCAGATCATTTTCTCCCTGCTCTTCCACTTCTACGGAATAGATGGTGCGTACGGTGGATTCTACCTGGGCGCCGGTCTGGCAGAAGCTTTTGAAATCATGTTCTCCCTCCAGATAAGCCGCCGCTTCCTGCATCCGGTTCACATCCAGTTCATAATAAGTAAACAGAGAATACAACCGTTTCACCGGCATGGGGAACTGTGCCCGGTAGATCCGGTATTCATAAGTCTTGCGGCTGTCGCATCTGCGGGGATGCCAGTCATCCGGCACCTGTTCGGACTTTTGTATCCGGATGTCCTCCGGAAGTCTCTGGTTCAGCGCATACGATATTTTCTCTGCAGGCATCCGACTGGTTGTGTCAAACACAGCGATATTCCCCAGTGCATGTACTCCGGAATCTGTCCTGCTGGCACCGATGACCTCGATAGGCTCCCGCAGCAGGTCGGTCAGACACCGGTTCAGTTCACTTTCGATGGTGATCCCGCTATTCTGGATCTGCCAGCCGTGATAATTCGTACCGTCGTACGCCACGGTAAGGCGAACACGCTTTTTTTCTTTTTCCGGTCGATTTAACAGCTGTTCCATTATCATTTCCGCTTCCACTGTATTTCACCCGCTTTCTCTCCTGCAACCTGTCTTAGGTTCCCCGGCATTCTTTCCTGTATTTGACGATATACTATCTGCTAGGGGCATTATTGTTTTACAGTAAAAATTTACGGTAAAAATGGTAACCTTCCTACCACAATGCTGATCACCATATATGCAGCAATACAGCCGTAAGCAATGTAATCTCTCTTATGATAGATCAGCGGTTTCATCTTCGTCCTGCCCTCTCCGCCGCGATAGCATCTAGCCTCCATTGCCATGGCAAGGTCGTTGGCTCTGCGGAATGCGGAGATAAACAGCGGTACTAAAAGGGGCACCATTGCCTTGGCACGTTTGAATATATTGCCGCTCTCGAAATCCGCACCTCTTGCGATCTGTGCTTTCATGATCTTATCTGTTTCTTCTAATAATATAGGTATAAAACGAAGTGCAATGGACATCATCATGGCCACTTCATGTACGGGCACCTTGAATACTTTTAAGGGGCCCATCATTTTCTCCATACCGTCCGTCAGATTGTTCGGTGTGGTGGTCAGCGTCATCACAGAGGATCCAATGATCAAAAGTGTCAGGCGGATTGCCATGGAAATGGCCATCTTCAGACCTTCCTGAGTGACGGTCAGCTTCCAGATCGTTATAAGCGGTGTTCCCGGTGTCAGAAAGAGATTGAACACCACTGTGATCAGCATCAGCATCACTATGGTCTTCATTCCTTTTATCATGAATTTAAGCGGTACTTTAGACAGTCGGATCACTAGGCCAAGAAACAGGGCCGCGATCACATATCCTGTATAATTTTTGAAAAAGAACAGGGAAATGATAAATAAAACGGTACCTCCCAGCTTTACCCGGGGATCCATCTTATGAATCAATGATTCCGTCTGATAATATTGTCCTAATGTAATATCTCTAAGCATATTGCTCCTCACCAGAGTTTCTGCCCGTCTCCTGTCGGGTCAGAACTCGTATCTTCTCTCTGCTCATGCTGCAATTTGAGCATTGCAGTTCAAATCATTACTTCTGATTGTTCTGTTTCCAGACTCTTGCAATTTCTTCCGCAGCCTCTTCGATCGTTGTGGCATCTACATCCACATCCGCGCCCCGTGCTTTCAGATCATGCATGATATAGGTCACCTGCGGTGCCGCCAGTCCTACTTCTTCCAGCTCTTTGTAATGTTTGAATACTTCTCTGGGTGTATTATCATACATGACACTTCCCTTGTTCATAACGATAATACGATCCACATACTCCGCGACATCTTCCATGCTATGTGATACCAGCAGGATCGTCAGACCTGTTTCTGTCTGCAGCTTTTTGATCTGCTGTAAAATCTCGTCTCTTCCCTTGGGATCCAGCCCGGCAGTGGGCTCATCCAGGATCAGCACTTCCGGCTTCATTGCCAGCACTCCGGCGATCGCCACACGACGCTTCTGCCCACCGGACAATTCAAAGGGAGACTGATAGAAAAGCTCATCCGGCAGTCCTACTTTTTTCAGAGCATCGTATGCTCGAAGCTCCACTTCCTTTTTATCAAGTCCCAGATTCTTCGGTCCGAAACAGACATCGCTGAATACATCAATCTCAAACAGCTGATGCTCCGGATACTGGAACACCAGTCCTACCTTGCTGCGGAGCTTCTTCATATCATAATCCTTATCGTAGATATCTTCTCCGTTAAAATAGATATGTCCGCCGGTAGCACGGATCAATCCATTCATATGCTGCATCAGCGTGGACTTACCGGAACCGGTATGTCCAATGATACCAATGAACTGTCCATCCGGTATCTTCAGGCAGATATCGTTCAGGGCATGAACTGCCAGCGGTGTATCTTCACCGTATACATAATTCACATGATCTAATATGATAGACATTTTGTCGATCCTTTCCCGGGTACTTTCATTCGCTGCTGTCCCTGTCACTATTTTCTGTCGGTTTTCCCATAGCCCAGTGCACTGACCAGCTCTTCTCTTGTCAATATGCCATCCGGCAGCGGAATTCCGCGTTTCTGCAATTCATACGATAACAGCGTTACCTGCGGCACATCCAGCCGTAGCTTTTTCAGCTGCTCCACCTGCGAAAAGATTTCCCGGGGTGTACCCTGCATCGCAATTTTCCCCTCATCCATGACAAATACCTTGTCGGCATGAATGATTTCTTCCATATAATGGGTGATCAGGATCAGCGTAACGCCTTCCACCTGATTCAATCCACGGACTGCACGGATGACCTCCTTACGTCCACTGGGATCCAGCATGGCAGTCGGCTCATCCAATACGATGCATTTGGGATGCATGGCCAGTACTCCGGCAATAGACACTCTCTGCTTCTGCCCACCGGACAACTTATTCGGGGAATACTTTCGATATTCGTACATGCCTACCGCACGTAAGCTCTCTTCCACACGCTGCCAGATCTCCTCCGTGGGGACCCCCATGTTCTCCGGGCCAAATCCCACATCTTCTTCCACTACCTGGCCTATGATCTGGTTATCCGGATTCTGAAAAACCATACCGGCTGTCTGACGGACCTTCCAGATGTTGTCCTCATCCTTCGTGTCCATACCATCGACCCAGAGCGTTCCCTCTGTCGGATTTAAGATGGCATTCATATGCTTTGCCAGGGTAGACTTGCCGGAACCGTTATGTCCGAGGATGGCTATGAACTGTCCCTGCTCTATATCAAGAGAAACATCATTCACCGCTCTTGTGATCCCTTCCACATTTCCCTCTTCATCCCGACGAATATATTCATATACTACATTATCTGCTTTAATGATCTCCATAAATAATCTCCATTCCATATTCGCTTAGTGCCGGAGAATCTGCTATCTTCTGCTTTTACAAGACATCGCTCCTATTTTACTAGATTATGCACAGATTTACAACACTTAACAGGGAACTGACCCGACTTTTTCGAAATCTCTTGTACTGCTTTCAAAAAACCTTTATAGTTATGCTTGTATCTTTCTACTACTAAAAATTTCAGAAAATAAAACGAGGAGGCATTCTATGAATCCGATCGATCGCAATAAAATATGGAAAATGGTGGGTATCCTTGCACTCATCACTGTCGTTGCCGGAGGACTGCTAAGGGTATCCCAACACAGCTCTTACACTCTTGGAGATTATGCGGCGGACAATCCTTCCCTGGCTTATCAGACAGCGGAGCCGTCACCTTCTCCGGAGCCGACACCGGCCATCGACAATTCCAAAGCAAATGCGGCAGAAAACTTGCAGGAAGAATCTTCCATGGCGGAAACTGCTGTTTTGACAGGATATTCACTGAATGGAGAACTGTTGACCGACCAGCGGACCACGCTGTCCGACGGCTTCTATTATGAGCCGTTATCCGAAAAATTACAGAGATACATAACAGGTGTTTCTTATCCCGCCACTGTGGATAACTCCGATAGTTCTTCGGAAACACTGTTGAAATCTGTCGAAATCGGCTATGATGATCTGCGCTATGTGCACATAAGGCATTATGATTTTGAAGGAAATCCTGCAGAAGGGGAATTGATCTGCAACAAAGTGATCGCGCAGGACCTGACAGAGATCTTCTACGAGCTGTATTGCAATGAATATCAGCTGGAAAAGGTACTTTTGATCGATGAATATGATGGGGACGACCTCGCATCCATGGAGGACAACAATACCTCCTGTTTCAACTACCGCCCGGTGGAAGGAACTTCCTCCCTGTCTAAGCATGCATTAGGGCTGGCAATTGATATCAATCCCTTTTATAATCCTTATATTACTTACAATAAGGATGGCAGCGAAAAAGTATCTCCTGCAAATGCTTCCGCATACGCAGACAGAACCGCTTCCTTCCCCTACAAAATTGATGAAAATGATCTGTGCTATCAGCTGTTTAAGCAGCATGGCTTCACCTGGGGTGGACACTGGAACTCCTGCAAGGATTACCAGCACTTCCAGAAGGTAGTGGAGTCAGACCGGTAGTTATTACCATTAATTAATCGAGCAGGCTGTCTCCTACTCGATTTTATACCTTGTACACCATCTCGCTTAAAAGCTCAATGATGTATATTCGCCAAATACAGATTCTTGTGCAAGCACAAATTTGTACTTGCCTCATCGCACTACACAAAAAGCGCCTTCGGAATGACCTAAATCATTTCCGAAAGCGCTATTTTTATGTCTGCTTATAAGTTATGGATTAAACTAACTCCAGAACAACAGTCATAGCTGCGTCACCCTTACGCTGACCAATCTTAACGATTCTGGTGTAACCACCCTTACGGGTAGCATACTTGGGAGCATACTCATCGAAGAGCTTTGCAACCAGGTCAACTTCCTTGGTGTTCTTTTTCTTGCCTGCTGCATCAGCGGGAACCTCAACTACGGGGTTCAGAACCTTCAGCATCTGACGACGTGCATGAGATCTGGTAGGCAGATCCTTCTTGATCTCCTTCTCAACTTCGTCGTATACAGTAACGGTAACACCGTTCTCGATCTTAACCAGCTTGCCATCCTTATCACGATGGGACTCAGCCAGAACCTTACCGGTCTCCTTGTCAACGATCTGCTTTACGCGCTTGCCGTCCTTGTCCTTGCGGGCAACCTTGGTGGTAACCTTAACAGTTTCGAAGTTATCCTTCTCTTTTACTGCCAGAGCGATCAGTCCGTCAACGATCTTCTGTACTTCCTTAGCCTTAGCTTCGGTGGTAACGATCTTGCCGTTGTTGATCACTGCAGTTACCTGATTTCTTAATAATGCCTTTCTCTGTGCAGATGTTCTGCCGAGCTTTCTGTACTTTGCCATGATAATTTTCCTTTCTCCATTCATGGTACATCCGGCCATGCACTTTGGACTTACTTACCGAATGCGTTGTTTTTTGCCATTTAGAGATAAACCGCATCCGAACACTTTGGGCTTACCGGATACGGAAATCTAACTTTTTATGTTCAGCCGAAATTAGTTCTCATCGCTGGGGTTCAGCTGTAATCCCAGCTCTTTCAGTTTAGCCAGAACTTCTTCCAAAGATTTACGTCCGAGGTTACGAACCTTCATCATATCTTCTGAAGTCTTATTGGTTAACTCTTCTACAGTATTGATACCTGCTCTCTTCAAGCAGTTGTAAGAACGAACGGAAAGCTCCAGTTCGTCAATACTCATCTCCAGAACCTTTTCCTTCTCGTCGTCTTCCTTCTCTACCATAACCTCCGCGGTCTTAGCATTTTCGGACAGGTCGATGAACAGGTTCAGATGCTCGCTGAGCACCTTAGCTGCCAGGCTGACTGCCTCATCGGGAGCCAGGGTTCCGTTGGTGTATACATCCAATGTAAGCTTGTCGAAATCAGTACTCTGACCTACACGGGTATTTTCTACCGTAACGTTAACTCTCTCTACAGGTGTATAGATAGAATCAATGGCAATTACGCCGATTGGTAAATCTTCGTGTTTGTTCTTGTCGGCACTTACGTAGCCGCGGCCTCTTGTAATAGTTAACTCCATGTAAAGCTTGGTGTCTTTACCGCTCAGAGTTGCGATTACAAGGTCGGGGTTCAGAATTTCAATATCCTGATCACACTGGATATCAGAAGCTCTTACAACACCTTCGCCTTCAAACTCGATATATGCAGTCTTAGCCTCGTTGGTCTCGCTGTTATTCTTGATAGCAAGGCTCTTGATGTTCATAATGATCTCAGATACATCTTCCTTTACGCCGGGAATAGAACTGAACTCATGAAGAACACCTTCAATTTTGATCTGGCTCACTGCAGCACCGGGCAGGGAAGACAGCATGATTCTTCTCAGGGAGTTACCCAGAGTAATACCATAGCCTCTTTCCAGGGGTTTTACTACGAATTTACCATACTTTTTGTCTTCTGAAATCTCGCTAACCTCAATATTAGGTCTTTCAAAATCAAACACTGCCAATACCCTCCTTTGCGAACTTTATATGTTGACATGTTCTTACGAACAATATCCCATGGAATATTATTCCACAGGAAATGTTCATTGGGGTTAAATAAAACTTACTTGGAGTACAACTCGACGATAAGCATCTCGTCAACAGGAACATCGATCATCTCTCTGGTAGGCAGATTCTTGATGGTTCCCTTAAAGTTCTCAACATCAGCATCGATCCATTCGGGTACTAATCTTCCAGCAGTTACATCAAGGATATCCTTGTATCTCTGCATGGACTTAGCGCTCTCTTTGATCTCAATAACATCGCCAGCCTTGATCAGGTAAGAAGGAATATTTACACACTTACCGTTTACAAGTACATGCTTGTGGTCAACGATCTGTCTTGCTTCTCTTCTGGTTCTTGCAAAGCCCATTCTGAACACTACGTTGTCCAGTCTGCTCTCTAACAGGGTCATCAGGTTCTCACCGGTCATGCCCTTCATTCTATCAGCCTTCTCATAGTAGTTACGGAAAGGCTTCTCCAGAACGCCATAGATGAACTTAGCCTTCTGCTTCTCTCTTAACTGAAGTCCATACTCAGATACCTTTTTGCCTGCTCTTGCAGAGGTTCTGTTAGACTTCTTGTCATAGCCCAGGTAAGAAGGCTCAAGGCCAAGGGCTCTACATCTTTTCAGTACAGGTACGCGATTTACTGCCATTTTTTTATTTTCCCTTCTTTATACTTCGGAAGTGACTTCCGAGGGTTGTTTACAGTGCCGCAGTGCGGCACTTTCATCCAACTTGTTCTAATGTTACTAATTTAACTGTTTCGTCTTCAGACGAATTCTCACTAAACGCGACGACGCTTAGGAGGACGGCATCCATTGTGAGGTACAGGAGTTACATCACAAATGCTTAAGACATCCAGTCCACTTGCAGACAGAGCTCTGATTGCTGCTTCACGTCCTGAACCAGGACCCTTTACGAATACGTCAACGGACTTTAATCCGTGAACAAGAGCAGCCTTTGTTGCTGTTTCAGCAGCCATCTGTGCAGCATATGGAGTAGATTTCTTTGAACCTCTAAAACCAAGACCACCGGCACTTGCCCAGCTAAGAGCATTACCTTCAGCATCAGTTAACGTTACGATTGTATTGTTAAAAGAAGACTGAATATGTGCCTGTCCGCGTTCAACGTTTTTTCTTACACGCTTTTTTGTTACTTTCTTTGCAACTTTTTTAGCCATTTTAAACTAACCTACTTTCTCATTTCCTGGGGATGCTTACATTTGCTTCCCTCTCACAGTTACATTTCGATATCAATTACTTCTTCTTATTTGCCACCGTGCGCTTAGGTCCCTTACGAGTTCTTGCGTTGGTCTTAGTCTTCTGACCACGAACAGGAAGTCCTTTACGATGACGAATACCACGATAGCAGCCGATTTCCTGAAGTCTCTTGATATTCAGAGCGATTTCTCTTCTCAGATCACCTTCTACCATAACGCCGAGCTTTTCGATAGCTTCACTGATCTTCTTTACCTCATCATCGGTAATATCTCTCACTCTGGTATCAGGATTTACACCTGCTTCTGCCAACAGCTTGTCAGCAGTAGGTCTGCCTATTCCATAGATATAGGTCAAACCGATCTCAATTCGTTTTTCTCTAGGTAAGTCTACACCTGCGATACGAGCCATTTACGTTTCCTCCATTTTCCTGCGTAATCTCTTACGCTTTGCGCAACATTTCTGCGCTCACAACTTTCGTTGCGTGTGCGTACGTTTGGTCTGTTAGTTGTACGCTCAATAGTTACTAATTGATTGGGGCTCTCACCCAATCGGACACGATCCGATCTTTCCACGATTAAAGCTTTGCTACACCAACGAAAAAACGCTTGCGTTTTTTCCGGTGAAACATAGTATTTCTTAAATTGCGTACTTTGCAATTTTAGAAATTCTTTTCACCGTGGTATCAACAAGTAATCTCCCGTAAGCTCTATCCAAATCTATTATGAAAATTGATATTTTTGATAATGATCAATTCAGCCGCACATAATAACCGGACAAGAACTCACATACCTGATCAAATGACGATCAAGCGGTGATTATCCCTGTCTCTGTTTGTGCTTCGGATTCTCACAGATTACTCTGATGCGTCCTTTTCTCTTGATGATTTTGCACTTTTCGCAAATCGGTTTTACTGATGATCTAACTTTCATGTTAAACCCTCCTTTCAAAAAAGACCGTCTTACATTATAGCATGACGGTCTATCCTTTGCAAGCGTATTCTTGCGCTTTTTTTCAATATTTTTTAAGTTTTTTCAACTTTTTTGTGATCTTTTTGCCTGCTTTACGATCAAAACGATAAAAGTAATGATTGCAGCCGCCGCTACGCTTAAAATACGGAAGGTAAATCTCGCGTGCAGCGCGGAATGATGCTGTACCGCAACGATCCATACAAAGGGAATTGCAGCCACGATCACTAACGGAAGCAGCTGTGCATACTCATCCTTCCATCTGCCCTTGACAAACACCGTCACAAGCAGTATGACTGCCACTGCTGCCAGAACTCCTGCAGCGATTCCCATATATGCGGGATACTCCTGCAGATTCAGTCCAATGACATAAAAACCGCCATTCATACGGGGTCTTCCACCAATGGCTTCCGTACGTCCGATGATGGACCAGATGGCATCTTTGATCGTACCTGTGTGCAGTGTCAGATCTGCGATGACCCATTTGGCTGCCCACATGCCGGCATAGCCGACTGCCCAGCTTATGCCGAAGCCAAACAGCTTCTTGATATTGCTCCACAGCTTATCACTTTCTAATAAGAAGTAACAGCACAGAGGAATTCCTAAAGTGACGATCGGATACGTCAAAAAATCAAAATAAGAAGTCAGGATACCGACGATCAGGAAAAACTCGGGATAGAGCTGTCTTTCATGTAGCTTATCGTGGTGTAACAGCATATATTCCACTGCCAGAAGTGTCAGGATCCAGCATACTGACATAGTCAGAGATACCAGCACCAGCACAGGCTTCATGAACAGAAAACTTCCCAAAGTAACGATTGCAACCGAAACATTTTTCTTTCGTATCGCAGTAACCAGTACCCAGATCATAAGCGCGATCTGCGCCAACAGTTCCAGCCATACCACATGCTGCCAGGAAAACAGCAGCAGCAACGGTTTCAGATACAATAGATATCCATGCCAGTATCTCGCATAGATGTGAAGATACATGTTGTTCACATTCTCGTGGGATTCACAGAATGCCTTCAGGGAATCCTCCGGTGTCCACACATCCTCTTCCAGATCATAGTGATACATCCACATGGCATGCTCATAGGCGTTCTTATCCGGTAATCTCTCTATGGCATTCTGCACCATGATCGCATCGGTATAAGTCTCTCTGTTCTTCCACAGATACTGGGAAAAAGCATCCTCCGGGATCTCATCGCCGGTCTTTAGCATATCGCTGACACTTTTCTCCACATTCTTACGCATAGGCCCTACCGGAAGCAGGAATACCAATATCAAAAGCAGGGTTCCTACTACCGCACTGACCGCCAGAATCGCAGCAAAGCTGCGTATTTTTTTAGCCATAGCTTACTTATCTCTCCAGATGATACGTCCCTTGCTCAGATCGTAGGGAGACAGCTCCAGTGTCACCTTATCTCCGGGAAGGATACGGATAAAGTTCTGACGAAGCTTACCGCTGATGGTAGCCAGTACTCTGTGTCCGTTCTCCAGTTCTACACGAAACATAGTATTGGGAAGCTTCTCCACAACAGTTCCTTCGATTTCGATTACATCACTTTTAGACATAAATTTCCTCCATAGCTTTCTACTTTTTGATTCTAGTTCTTGTTCATGCTTCTCAGAAGCTGCAATAGTTCCACCCTGTCATGATACTCTTTTAAATGACTTCTGATCTGCTCATTGATCTCCTCTTCACGGTCTGCGGCAGGTTGCTGCACGTTCTGCATAAGTCCTGCCTTAGCCGCAAAATGTATGATCTGAATATGTTTTTTCTTTTTCTTTTTGGGATTTGTCACACCGCGAAGCCGTCCATCGCACAAAAATACACTGTCACCCTCTTCTCCAATGATCAGGTACAATCTGTCCTTGTCATGACCGGCTTTTGAAGTTGCAAGTTCTCCTATCATACCGTAAGTCTAACCTTTCTTACGCATTATAACCGCAGTGGATTGCTCTTAATACATGGTCAGGATCTCGGGCTCGCCGTCCGTGATCAGGACCGTATTCTCATAATGTGCGGACAGGGATCCATCCTCGGTGACTACTGTCCAGTCATCATCCAGCCATGCTACATCCGGTCTTCCGATGTTGATCATAGGCTCGATTGCCAGGGTCATACCTGCCTGGAGCTTAATGCCGTGTCTGCGCTGTGCGAAATTGGGGATCTGGGGATCCTCATGCAGGCTGGTGCCGATACCGTGACCTACCAGATCTCTTACGATACCGTAGCCAAAAGGCTTGATATAGGCATCAATTGCATTGGAAATGTCATACAGATGGTTACCTGCCTTTGCCATCTCAATGCCGGCGAAAAAGCTTCCCTTGGTTCTCTCCATCAAAAGTCTTGCTTCTTCACTGACCTGGCCTACCGGGAAAGTACGTGCCATGTCGGAATGATATCCCTTATAGATCAATCCCGCATCCAGACTTACAATATCACCCTCGTGAAGAATATGATCTTTGTGAGGAATACCATGTACGACTTCATCATTCACAGATACACAGATAGATGCCGGATATCCGTTATAATTCAGGAAGTTGGGAATGCAGCCGTGGGCACGGATCAGCTTCTCACCCAGGTTGTTGATGTCCAGAGTGGATACACCGGGGTGTACTGCCTTCTCCATCTGGCTGAATACATCCGCCAAAATTTTACAAGATTCTCTCATCAGCTCGATCTCACGCTGTGATTTGATAGTTACTGCCATTTTCTTCACCTTTCTGTTCCGGACCTTACTGCTGTTTTTCAGTGATCCGGACTTTTCTTAGCCAAGGATTGCTACGATATCCGCAAATACCTCTTTCATATCCTTGGTGCCGTCTACGGTCTTTAATACATTTTTCTTGGTATAGAAATCGATCAGAGGCTGGGTCTGGTCATGATATACCTTCAGACGGTTCAATACAGTCTCAGGCTTATCATCGTCACGCAGTACCAGTTCCTGTCCGCACTTATCACAGATGCCTTCCTTCTTGGGAGGAATGTGCTCGATATGATAAGTTGCACCGCAGGACAGACATGCGCGTCTGCCGGACATTCTCTTCACGATATTCTCATCGGGAACATTTACGTCGATTGCAAAATCAATCGCATCGCCCAACTCGGTCAGTGCCTTGTCCAGTACCTCTGCCTGGGGAATGGTTCTGGGGAATCCATCCAGTACATAGCCGTTCTTGCAATCATCCTGTGCAACTCTGTCTAAGAGGATCTTGACGGTCAGTTCATCGGGAACCAGCTGACCCTGATCCATGTATTTCTTCGCTTCCATACCAAGCTCGGTTCCGTTCTTGATATTTGCACGGAAAATATCTCCTGTGGATACATGAGGAATTCCATACTTCTCGGCGATCATTTTTGCCTGTGTACCTTTACCTGCGCCGGGTGCGCCTAACATGATAATCTTCATATCTGCTCCTATCTGCCTGCAACTGCAGGCTCTGCTCTTCTATGGATAAGCTACAAATACAGCCCAACATTTATATTTTAACTTTTATGCGGCTTTTTTGCAATAGATTTTCCCATAATACAAAAATAACCGGATGATCATAAACCATCCGGTTACTGTTATGCTACTAATCTTCCAGGAATCCCTTGTAGTTACGAACAAGCATCTGAGACTCTACCTGCTTCATGGTCTCCAGTACTACGCTTACGATAATGATCAGGCTGGTACCGCCGAAGGATACGCTTGCACCGAACACACCGTTGAAGAAGTACGGGATCACAGATACAATGATCAGACCGATCGCACCGATGAATACGATATAATTCAGAATCTTATTCAGATAATCGCTGGTCGGCTTACCGGGTCTGATACCGGGGATAAAACCGCCCTGCTTCTTCATATTATCGGCAATCATCAAAGGATTAAATGTAATGGATGTATAGAAGTATGCAAAAAATACAATCAATACAATGTAAAACAAAAGTCCCAGGGAATAAATCGGCTGGCTGGGTTTGCACCAGTAACCGGAATTCAGACCCTTGAGGATCTCCGCCCACACGCCGGTTCCGTTATATCCGATAAAGGAACAGATAATAATCGGGAACTGCATAATGGACTGTGCAAAAATGATAGGAATAACGCCGGAAGTATTTACCTTCAACGGAATGTTGGAGGTCTGTCCGCCGACCATCTTTCTGCCCTGCATTTTCTTAGCATACTGTACCGGAATCTTGCGGACACCATCATTTAAGATGATAACCATTACCACCATGGCAATAATAATTGCGAAGATGATAACGACAGCAAGGATTGCGGTTGCCGGAGCTTTTCCGAACACAAACTGCTCAAACAGATTGCTCAGGTCTTGAGGAAGTCTGGAAATGATGTTGATCACCAGTACGATGGAAATACCATTTCCGATCCCTTTTTCTGTGATTCGTTCACCCACCCACATCAGGAAAGCACTACCGGCGGTAAGTGCTGTGATAGCGGTAATTACATTCAGAGCATTAAACTCGATCAAATAGCCCTGTCTGCCGAAACCGATTGCCATTGCTGTGGACTGGATCAGTGCAAGCGCTATGGTTACGTATCTGGTGATAGCGACCATTTTCTTACGGCCGTCTTCACCATCACGCTGCATTTCTTCCAGCTTAGGAATAGCAATTGTAAGCAGCTGCATGATAATGGAAGATGTAATATAAGGGTTGATATTCAATGCCAGAATAGACATGTTCAGGAAAGAACCGCCTGTAATGGCATCGAAGAAACTGAACGCACCGCCTGTCTGCTGGGCAAACCATTGAGAAAAGAACTTTGTGTCCACTCCGGGTACGGGAAGCTGTGATCCGATACGGATCACAACTAACATTCCCAGTGTAAAAAGAATCTTTTGTCTGATTTCTTTGATTTTAAATGCGTTTTTCAGTGTTGTAAGCATTACATCACCTCAGCAGTTCCACCAAGAGCCTCGATCTTTTCTTTTGCGGATGCGCTGAAAGCATCTACCTTTACATCAAGCTTTTTGGTAAGTTCTCCGTTTCCAAGGATCTTTACTCCATCTCTGGGGTTCTTAATGATTCCTGCTTCAACTAATGCGTTTACATCAACGGTAGCACCGTTGTCAAAGCACTCCAGAGCACTTACATTGATAGCAACGATTTCCTTAGTGTTTCTGTTAGTGAAACCTCTCTTAGGAATACGTCTGTATAAAGGCATCTGACCACCTTCGAAACCGGGTCTGGGAGCTCCGGAACGAGCCTTCTGTCCCTTATGACCCTTACCTGCGGTCTTGCCATTTCCTGAACCGTGTCCACGGCCTCTTCTAAAATTATCACTGTGTTTGGAACCTTCTGCAGGTCTTAAATTGGATAATTCCATTCCTAACACCTCCTTATCTGATTATGCTTCTTCTACCTTGATCAAATGATTCACCTGACGGATCTGTCCTCTTGTTGCATCATTATCAGGCAGTACTACGGACTTGCCGATCTTACGCAGTCCCATAGACTCCACGATTGCTTTATTCTTCGGCACTGCGCCGATGGTGGACTTTACCAGAGTGATCTTTAACTTCTTGTCTGCCATACTCTACTCCTTTCTGTTGGCCCTGTCAACTTAACGGGAAGATCCGGCTTACGCCAGAACTTCCTCAACAGACTTTCCACGATTCTTTGCTACTTCTTCGGGAGCCTTGATCTGGCTTAAGCCGGAGATAGTTGCAAGAACAACGTTCTGCTTATTGTTGGAGCCAAGAGACTTGGTACGGATATTCTTGATACCTGCAAGCTCACATACGACACGAGCGGGACCACCAGCGATGATACCGGTACCGTCGGGAGCCTTCTTCAGTAAAACGTTAGCAGAACCATACTTACCGATGAAATCATGGGTGATGGAATTGTTCTCATCCAGATTGATCTCTACGATGTGCTTAACAGCGTCTTCCTTACCCTTACGGATAGCTTCGGGAATTTCTACAGCCTTTCCCAGACCAGCGCCTACATGGCCGTTGCCGTCGCCGACTACTACCAGAGCGGTGAATCTCATGTTACGACCACCCTTAACGGTCTTGGTTACACGCTTGATGGTAACAACTTTATCATTTAACTCTAACTGGCTTGCATCTATGATTGTGTGTTTCATGGTGTATTCCTCTTTCCTTTCCTAGAATTCCAGGCCAGCTTCTCTGGCTGCATCGGCTAAAGCTGCTACTTTACCCTGATAAATGAAACCGCCACGGTCGAAAACAACTTCCTTGATGCCCTTTTCGATTGCTCTCTTTGCGATAACAGTTCCAAGATATGCTGCTGCATCAACGTTATTGGTCTTCTCCAGCTCTGCCTTGATCTCTTTCTCAAGAGTAGATGCAGATACTAAAGTGTTACCAACTGTATCGTCGATAATTTGAGCATACATATGATTATTGCTTCTGAACACTGCAAGACGAGGTCTTTCAGCAGTGCCGCTGAAGCGGTTACGAATTTTCATGTGCTTTTTTGCACGTACTAACTGTCTGGACTCTTTACTAACCATCTTCATACTCTCCTTATCTATTATTTCTTACCAGTCTTACCAACTTTACGTCTGATGGTCTCATCGGCATACTTAATACCCTTACCCTTGTAAGGCTCAGGTCTTCTCTTGTCGCGGATCTCAGCAGCGTACTGGCCAACTTTTTCTTTGTCGATACCCTTAACGATGATCACGTTCTGGCCTTCTACTACAGCTTCAATGCCTTCAGGATCGATCATCTCTACGGGATGAGAGTAACCAAGGTTCAGGGTCAGCTTATTGCCGGACTTAGCAGCTCTGTAACCAACACCATTTACTTCCAGCTTCTTCTGATAGCCTTCGGTAACACCTACTACCATGTTGTGGATCAGAGTTCTGGTCAGACCGTGAAGAGACTTCATCTTCTTCAGATCGTTGGGTCTGCTTACGAGAACTTCTGCTCCTTCTACTTTAATTTCCATCTCAGAGGGTAATACTCTTTCCAGAGTACCCTTGGGACCTTTCACAGTCACTTTATTATTTTCTGCAACTTCTACAGTTACACCTGCAGGAATTGCGATTGGCATTCTACCTATTCTGGACATGCCCGTACCTCCTAATTTACTAACTTACAACAGTTGCTAAAATCTTTTCATCCCACGGAGAATTTTACGCTTGCGGAAAATTCTCTTAGAGACGAAACTTAATAATTCTTAAGCGGCGTCTTTTGACGCTTTAGAATTATTTTTCGTCTTTACCAAACGAATGCTAATACTTCGCCGCCAACCTGAAGCTCACGAGCCTTCTTGTCGGTGATCACACCCTGGTTGGTAGAGATAATAGCAATACCCAGACCGCCAAGAACCTTAGGCAGATCTTCCTTGCCAGCGTATACACGTAAGCCGGGCTTGGAGATTCTCTTGATGCCGGAGATGATCTTCTCGTTCTTGTCTGCGCCGTACTTCAGAGTGATGTGGATGGTCTTGAAACCACCGTCTTCAACGATGTCGTACTTCTTAATATATCCCTCATCCAGCAGAATCTGTGCAATAGCCAGCTTCATCTTGGAAGAAGGTACGTCTACGGTGTCGTGTTTTGCAGTATTTGCATTACGGATTCTTGTAAGCATATCTGCGATAGGATCGCTCATTGTCATGATTTAGTTTCCTCCTTATTATTTGACTTGAATCATGCTCAGTACATACATTTTGTATATACCATCTATATTATAAGATTACTCTTATAAACTAAGTTAAAACTTTTCGCTCCGGAGAAATCCGAAGGAATTACTTTTCATCCCGGAGAATTTTGCCCCACAAAATTCTCTTAGAGACGAAACATAGATTTTCTTTTCGCTCCGGAGAATTCCTTTGGAATTCTCTTGGGGATGAAACTTAGTAATTCTTAGGCGGCGTCTTTTGACGCCTTAGAATTACTTTTCATCCTTACCAAGATGCTTTCTTAACTCCGGGAATTTCGCCCTTGTAAGCCAGTTCGCGGAAGCAAACACGGCAAATTCCGTATTTTCTCAGTACAGAGTGGGGACGACCACAAATCTTGCAACGGGTATAAGCCTGAGTAGAGAACTTAGGTTTGCGCTGCTGTTTAATCTTCATTGATGTCTTTGCCATCAGAATTTACCTCCTTGATTACTTTGCGAAAGGCATGTTGAACAGTCTCAGCAGCTCACGTGCCTCTTCGTCGGTCTTAGCAGTTGTTACGAAAATGATATCCATACCTCTGGTCTTGTCGATCTTATCGTACTCGATCTCAGGGAAGATGAACTGCTCTTTGATACCGAGTGCATAGTTACCTCTGCCGTCGAATGCGTTAGGGTTAACGCCTCTGAAGTCACGGACACGAGGAAGAGCGAGGTTAACCAGACGATCCAGGAACTCATACATCTTCTCACCACGCAGAGTGGTCTTACATCCGATGGGCATACCCTCACGGATCTTGAAGTTTGCTACGGAATTCTTAGCCTTGGTCAGAACTGCTTTCTGTCCGGTAATAGCTTCCATATCAGCAACTGCATTCTCAAGGATCTTAGCGTTTTCTTTTGCTTCACCAACACCCATGTTGATAACGATCTTGTCGAGCTTGGGAACTTCCATTACATTAGCGTAACCGAACTTTTTAACCATAGCATCGACGATCTCATTGTTATATAAATCTTTCAGTCTGCTCACTTATATTTCCTCCTTCCTATTGATTAGTCAATCACTTCGCCTGTTGACTTTGCGAAACGTACTTTCTTGCCGTCTTCAACCTTGAAGCCAACTCTTGTGGTCTTGCCTTTTACAACAAGCATAACGTTTGAAATATCAATAGGAGCTTCTTTCTCAACAATACCGCCATTGGGGTTTGCCTGAGAAGGCTTTGCATGCTTTGTGATCTTGTTAACGCCCTCAACCAGGACTTTATGATTCTTTACGTCTACAGAGAGAACCTTGCCCTCTGTACCTAAGTCTTTACCAGCGATAACCTTAACGGTGTCGCCCTTCTTAATTTTCATTGTAGACATGTGGCAACCTCCTTATAATACTTCGGGAGCCAGGGAAACAATTTTCATGAACTGTTTCTCACGAAGCTCTCTTGCAACCGGCCCAAAGATACGGGTTCCTCTGGGAGTCTTGTCATCTTTGATGATTACTGCAGCGTTCTCATCAAACTTGATGTAAGAACCATCTTTACGACGAGCGCCCTTTACGGAACGAACTACAACTGCCTTTACTACATCACCTTTTTTTACAACGCCACCTGGTGTTGCATCTTTAACGGAAGCAACAATCACGTCGCCGATCTGTGCATATCTTCTGGTAGAACCGCCCATAACACGAATGCAAAGTAACTCTTTTGCGCCGGTGTTATCAGCAACTTTCAGTCTACTTTCCTGCTGAACCATGTTATTCCTCCTTCACCGCTTCCGCGGTTTCTTACAAACTTAATATTCGGTGCTAATTTATTTAGCTCTTTCTACGATCTCAACAAGTCTCCATCTCTTGTCCTTGGACAGGGGTCTTGTCTCCATAACTTTTACGATATCGCCAATGTTGCACTCGTTATTCTCGTCATGAGCCTTCAGCTTGTAGGTGTCCTTTACGATCTTTTTGTAAAGGGGATGCTTAACATGCTCTTCGATTGCAACTACAATAGTTTTATCCATCTTATTACTGATAACCTTACCAGTACGTGTTTTTCTCAAATTTCTTTCCACGGTTTGATCTCCTTTCTACGCACCCACGCGTTACGCTCTAGCCTTCTCGGTGATAACAGTCTGAATACGTGCAATGTTTCTTCTGACTTCTTTGATTCTTGCAGTATTGTCTAACTGATTGGTTGCGTTCTGGAATCTCAAATTGAAAAGTTCTTTTTTAGCAGCTACCAGCTCCTGTGCCAGTTCTGCATCGGACTTTGTCTTCAATTCTTCTACAAATTTATTTGATTTCATTCTGTCACACCGCCTTCCACATCTGCCTTAGCAATGATCTTACACTTACAAGGGAGCTTGTGCATAGCAAGACGTAATGCTTCACGAGCGTCCTCTTCGGGAACACCAGCGATCTCGAACATTACACGTCCGGGCTTAACAACTGCTACCCAGCAATCTACAGCGCCCTTACCGGAACCCATACGAGTACCGAGAGGCTTTACAGTTACGGGCTTATCGGGGAAAATCTTAATCCATACTTTACCGGTACGCTTGGTATAACGGGTAAGCGCAATACGGGCTGCCTCAATCTGATTAGACTTGATCCAGCAGGGTTCTGTAGCAACCAGACCAAATTCGCCATATGCCAGGGTGTTACCTCTGGAAGCTTTTCCGGCCATGGATCCACGGAACTGTTTACGACGTTTTACTCTCTTCGGCATTAACATTATTTATCGCTCCCTTCCATCTGATTTCCTTTTGTAGGAAGTATCTCGCCTTTATAAATCCAAACTTTAACTCCAACTTTACCATAGGTGGTGTTTGCTTCAGCAAAACCGTAGTCGATATCTGCTCTTAAGGTCTGCAGAGGAATGGTTCCCTCGCTGTAGAACTCAGCACGAGCGATATCAGCACCGCCCAGACGACCGGAACAGCAGGTCTTGATACCCATAGCGCCGGACTTCATGGTTCTGCCCATGCAGGACTTCATTGCACGTCTGAAGGATACACGGTTCTCCAGCTGCTGAGCGATGTTCTCAGCTACCAGCTGTGCATCTCTGTCAGGTCTCTTGATCTCCTTGATGTCAACCATAACCTTCTTATCGGTTAACTTGGAGAGCTCTTTCTTGGTTACTTCGATCTCAGCACCGCCCTTACCGATCACAACACCGGGCTTAGCAGTATAGATGATAACCTTTACTCTGTCAGATGCTCTCTCGATCTCGATCTTGGAAACACCTGCACTGTATAATTTCTTCTTCAGGAACTTTCTGATGTTGTAGTCTTCTACCAGATAATCAGAAAACTCTGCATCAGCGTACCACTTGGAATCCCAATCTTTAATAACACCGACTCTCAGGCCGTGAGGATTAACTTTCTGTCCCATAAACTTTTAATAGCTCCTTTCCCTACTTCTTCTCATCAAGAACGATGGTAATGTGGCTCATTCTCTTTTCGATTCTATAAGCTCTGCCCTGTGCTCTGGGCTTTACTCTCTTCATGGTAGGTCCTTTGTTTGCAAAGCACTCTGCAACATAAAGGTTCTCGGTATTCATACCGTTGTTGTTCTCAGCATTAGCGATCGCTGACTCAAGCAGCTTCTTGATCAGGCTGGAAGCATATCTGGGGTTGTACTCCAGAATACCAAGTGCAGTCTGTACATCTTTGCCTCTGATGGCATCTAATACGAAACAAGCCTTCTGAACAGATACTCTTGCGTAAGACAGCTTAGCTGAAGGTCTTGTATCTTTCTGAGCGTTTCTTTCTCTCTTAATTTGGGATCTATGTCCTTTAGCCATAGATTTGGTCCTCCTTTCAAACTGAAACCGCGCAACGCACCCGTGTGTTTCCTAAGTGCTGCGCACAAAAATATCCCGTCTTCTTTCCTCTTAATATATAATTCCGAGGGAAGACCCTCGGGAGAGCGCATAGCTCTCCCAGCCATCTATATAAGATAGCATATTTTAAGCTCCAGGTCAACAATTAAATTATCTAACCTTGGATTTCTTCTCGTCCTTGCCGTGGCCCCTGAAGGTTCTGGTTGCAACGAACTCACCGAGCTTGTGGCCAACCATATCCTCAGTAACGTATACGGGAACATGCTTTCTACCATCATGAACAGCAATCGTATGTCCTACGAAGGAAGGGAAAATTGTAGAACGACGGGACCAGGTCTTAATAACCTGCTTCTGTCCTGATGCATTTAAAGCGTCGACTTTCTTTAACAGGCTTGCGTCTGCGAAAGGTCCTTTTTTCAGTGATCTAGCCATGATCTTTCCTCCTTAACTATTTGATTGCTCTGCCGTCACGTCTTCTTACGATCAGCTTGTTGGAAGCCTTCTTAGATTTACGTGTCTTCAGACCAAGAGCAGGTTTACCCCAAGGTGTGCTGGGGCCGGGACGACCGATACCGGTCTTACCTTCACCACCACCATGAGGATGGTCGTTGGGGTTCATGACGGAACCACGTACGGTGGGACGGATGCCCATGTGACGCTTACGTCCGGCTTTACCGATCTTAACCAGGCTATGATCAACGTTACCTACAACACCAACAGTTGCACGGCAAACCAGGGGAACCATTCTCATCTCACCGGAGGGAAGACGCAGGGTTGCGTACTTACCTTCTTTTGCCATCAGCTGTGCGCTGTTACCGGCGGAACGAACCAGCTGGCCGCCCTTGCCGGGATATAACTCAATGTTGTGTACCTGAGTACCTACAGGGATTTCGGACAGAGGTAAGCAGTTACCTACTCTGACCTCGGCCTCTGCACCGTTCATAACCTTCATTCCGTCGGTCAGACCTTCGGGAGCGAGGATATAGGACTTGGTACCGTCTTCGTAGCAGATCAGCGCGATGTTTGCTGTTCTGTTAGGATCGTACTCGATACCGATTACGGTAGCAGGGATGCCATCCTTGTATCTCTTGAAATCAATTACTCTGTATTTTCTTCTGGAACCGCCGCCGCGATGTCTTACAGTGATCTTACCCTGATTGTTACGGCCGGAGTTCTTCTTCAGGGAAACACACAGGCTCTTCTCGGGAGAGGTCTTGGTGATCTCAGAGAAGTCAGAACCAGTCATGTTTCTTCTGGAAGGTGTATAGGGGTTATATGTCTTAATTCCCATTACTGTATCTCCTTTACGATGATTTTTTGCGCGAGCACTCAAGTGCCGCATACTTGAATCTTAAGCAGTAGCTTTACTCTTACAGACCTGCGAAGATCTCGATCTCTTTGCTATCTGCTGTTAACTGAACAATTGCCTTCTTGGTCTTAGCGGTCTTGCCGGTAACCATTCCACGTCTCTTGTTCTTGCCATCCATGTTGATGGTGTTAACACTCTTAACCTTGGTACCTTCGAACATCTTCTCAACAGCCTCTTTGATCTGAGACTTGTTAGCTTCGGTGTGAACGAGGAAGGTGTACTTCTTCTCGCCCATGCCGGCCATGCTCTTCTCGGTAATAACGGGTTTGAGGATTACATCATAGTATTTAATATCAGCCATTATGCGTATACCTCCTCAATCTTTGCAACAGCATCCTTGGTCAGGACAACTGTCTTAGCCTTCATTACGTCGTAAACGTTGATGGTATTTACCAGGGTGGTATCTACATCAGCTACGTTTCTAGCAGACATAACTACGTTAGTATCGTTATCAGCGATCACTACCAGTCCCTTTTCCACCTTTAAGTTATTCATAACATTGGCGAAGTTCTTGGTCTTGATCTCGTCGAATTTCAGCTCATCTACTACGATCAGGCTGCTTCCCTGAACCTTGCTGGTCAGTGCAGACTTCAGAGCTGCTCTCTTCTCTTTCTTGTTAAGCTTGAAAGAGTAATCTCTGGGAACGGGAGCGAATACTACGCCGCCGCCTGCCCACTGGGGAGATCTGGTTGAGCCCTGTCTTGCATGACCGGTTCCCTTCTGTCTCCAGGGCTTTCTTCCGCCGCCGGATACCTCAGAACGGGTCTTTGCTTTCTGAGTTCCCTGACGATTATTTGCAAGCTGCTGTACAACTGCCATGTGTACCAGGTGCTCGTTCACTTCAACACCAAACACTGCATCGTTTAATTCGATTGTACCAACTTCTTTGCCTTCCATATTGTAAACAGATACGTTTGCCATCTGATTGGTCCTCCTTTCGTCCTAAACTATGCCTCAACCTTAACGGTTTCTTTGATGGTTACTAAAGCTTTCTTAGGTCCGGGAACTGCGCCCTTTACCAGAAGCAGATTCTTCTCAGCATCTACTCTTACGACCTCAAGATTCTGAACAGTTACCTTTACACAACCCATATGTCCAGGCATTCCCTTGCCTTTGAATACACGGCTAGGGGAGGAACATGCACCGTTGGAACCCTGATGACGATGGAACTTGGAACCATGAGCCATCGGTCCTCTGTGCTGTCCAAATCTCTTGATTGCGCCCTGGAAGCCCTTACCTTTGGAGATTGCGGAAGCGTCTACCTTATCGCCTGCAGCGAAGATGTCAGCTTTGATCTCTGCACCAAGGGTATACTCCTCAGCGTTCTCAAACTTGAACTCTCTTACATATCTCTTGGAGCTTACGCCAGCCTTCTTGAAGTGGCCCTGCTCTGCTTTGTTAACACCATGTCTGTGTACGATCTGCTTCTTGCCGCTGGCATCCTTGTTAACAACCTTATCCTTCTTGTCAACGAAGCCTACCTGTACAGCACTGTAGCCGTCATTCTCCACGGTCTTTACCTGAGTAACCACGCAGGGACCAGCCTGAAGCACGGTTACGGGAACGAGCACGCCATCTTCATTGAAGATCTGGGTCATTCCAACTTTTGTTGTCAAAATTGCTTTCTTCATTTTTACCTCCTGTGTTCTACATAGCGGACCAAAGTGTTTCTGCGAAACCCAAAGTGTTTCTGCGAAACCCAAAGTGTTTCTGCGAAACACTTAGAAATACGCTGTGCGTATTTCCCCGGCGAATTTATCGCCCTGTGTTCTTACGTCTAAGTAGAGGTTTTTGTTGTTTGGCTTTACTTTGAAAAACTTATTAATTATTTTTCATCTTGATGTCGATGTAAACACCGGCAGGCATTTCCAGTCTCTGAAGAGCATCAACAGTCTTCTGAGTAGGAGCCATGATGTCGATCAGTCTCTTGTGAGTTCTCTGCTCGAACTGTTCTCTGGAGTCCTTGTACTTGTGTACTGCTCTCAGAATGGTAACAACTTCCTTCTTGGTAGGAAGAGGCACGGGACCACTCACCTGAGCTCCGGTCTTCTTAACAGTTTCGATGATTTTTTTGGCAGATGCATCAACAAGCTGATGTTCATAAGCTTTCAATGTAATTCTCATTACCTGATTTGCCATAAAAAAAGTCGCCTCCTTTTCGCACTTTTGTAAGTTAATACTTACTTTTTGTACGGACAAGCGGTGACTGTACACTTTCCCGTGTGTGTCTGCGACCTTTGTGCAACGCTTTCTTCTCTCCGGTCATAAACCTACACGTTGTTACTGCTCAAGGCAGATGTTAATTGGTACAGTGACTTGCCGTCAGTTTTCTAACTTGACATTCGCTCCACGGAAAACCCGATCTCCATTACTGGGAACCGGCAACCTCACGCTTCACAGCTATCATGCCACAGCAAGGATTAGTATACATTGAATTTATGGGCATTGCAAGACTTTTTTTCAAAAAATTGTATTTTTTTTAAAACAATTTATTTTTGTTGTTTTGCATAGGTTTGCCACTGTATTTTTGTGAGTTTCTTCTTAATATATAATATAGCCCAGTATAATATCGCCCATTATTTTTTAACAAATGAAGCCGTCCCCCTGGATGCTCTCAGATGCTGCCGGGGCTTATTCTGGCAAAATCTCTTGCTAAGCCCCACTGGTCCGAGATCCCCGGGGCTTATTCTGGCAAAATCTTTTGATGCGCCCCGCTGATCCGAGATCCCCGGGGCTTATTCTGGCAAAATCTTTTGTTGTGCCCCGCCGGTCCGAGATCCCCGGGGCTTATTCTGGCAAAATCTTTTGTTGCGCCCCGCTGGTCCAAGATACCCGGGGCTTATTCTGGCAAAATCTCTTGCTAAGCCCCGTTGGTCCGAGATCCCCGGGGCTTATTCCGACAAAATCTCTTGCTAAGCCCCGTTGGTCCGAGATCACCGGGGCTTATTCTAACGAAATCTCTTGCTAAGCCCCGCTGGTCCGAGATCACCGGGGCTTATTCCGACAAAATCTCTTGCTAAGCCCCGCTGGTCCGAGATCACCGGGGCTCATTTTGGCAAAATCTTTTGCTGCGCCCCGCTGGTCCGATTTCTTCAGGGTACAGATAGCTTGGATCCGATCTCAATACCCTCGTCCGCACAAATACATAAAAATACTGACAGGCAGATATCTTCGCTGTCCATCAGTATTTTTGTCTGTCAATATTTACTTCATCAACGATCTGTTACAGCCGGTTTGCCTTCACGTCCTCGAACTCCTGCAGCATTTCTTCTGAAGGAACCTTGGTAGTGAGGCTGACTGCGATGATAGCGATAAGTCCCAGCCCGAAGCCGACTACCAGGGAATACAATCCGGTAGCTTTGCCCAGGGTCTGTCCGCCCATGAGAGGAATGTAATCCCAGATGATAACGGCAAGTGCTCCGGTGACAATTCCTGCTACCGCTCCGGGGAAATTGGTTCTCTTCCAATATAAGGACATAACTACCAGCGGACCGAATGCGGCACCTAAACCTGCCCACGCGTTGGACACCAGTCCCATGACGGTGTTGTTCGGGTTCCATGCGATGATGTAGGCCAGCACAGCTACCACCAGTACTGTGACACGGCTGACATTCATAACGGTCTTGTCATCCGCATCCTTTTTGAGCAGTCCCTTAAAAATATCTTCCGCCACGCTGGAGGCGCTGACCAACAGCTGGGAATCCGCCGTGGACATGATTGCAGCCAGGATACCACAGAGGAACAATCCTGCAATGAACGGAGCTCGCATCTCCACAGTAAATACCTTCTTGATCATCTCGATGAATACCTTCTCATTATTGCCGTTCACCAGTTCCGGCAGATAAGCTCTGCCCAGAATACCGATAAACACTGCAAATCCCAGGGATAATGCTACCCAGCTGATGGCTGTAGCCTTGGACTTGGTCATTTCCTTCTCATCCCGGACTGCCATAAATCTCACCAGGATGTGGGGCATTCCGAAATATCCCAGTCCCCAGCCGAGACCGGAGATCACGCTGACGATATTGTTGCTGCCATCACCGTTCTTCATCAGGTTCAGGAAGTTGGCACTGTCAGCACCGCTGGCTTCCAGACCGGCTGACAATGTCGTGCCGCCGGTTGTCAGGAAATGATAAGCGAACAGCGGTACTGCCAGAATACCGACCAGCATCAGCATTCCCTGGATAAAGTCTGTCACACATACCGCGGTGAATCCACCGAGAAACGTATACACCAGTACTACCAGCGCACCGATGGTCAGTGCCACATGATAATCAATACCGAACACAGACTCAAACAGCTGACCGCCGGCAGAAAGTGCAGATGCACAATATACCAGGAAAAATACTACAATAGTAATAGAAGAAACAGTCATCAATACCTTCTTCTCATCATGGAATCTGTTTTCAAAATAAGTAGGCAGTGTCACAGAGTTATTGGCGCGGATCGTATATCTGCGCAGCTTTGTGGCAATGAACAGCCAGTTTAACGTCGTTCCGATGAAAAGTCCGATGGCGATCCAACCGTCACCTCCGACACCGGTTAAGTAAATAGCTCCCGGCAGTCCCATTAGCAGCCATCCGCTCATGTCCGATGCCTGCGCGGACAGTGCAGCGACGAAGCCGTTCAGCTTTCTGCCTCCTAAAAAGTAATCTTCGGAATTGTTGTTTCCCTTTGCATAGAACGCTCCGATAGCGATCATCATGAGTAAATACAGCACGAATGCCACAATTACCCAGCCCAGCGTATTTCCTGTCATAATAGCCTCCTCAAATTTTTCTTCTTATACATTTTCTTAATTGTATACAGTGATACGATTTATTATATACAAGAAATGACTTATCGTCAACAAATTAGTTTGCTATCGCTGTAATGCGCGAAAGTTTGATTTGATAGTTTTCCGTCATTCCACCTTTAAAGTCGTTCAGTTCTTCAACCATCTAACCTCTCTCTGCAAGTATTCCTTGAAAAAGTCTTTCTGGTATTATATTATGATGATGCCAGGGTCAAAAGGTCTAAGCCCACATGAGCTTGCTCATAGGTGGGTGAAAGACCTTAGGACCCGCCCCGATATGAGCATAAAAGTGGGATGATAATCCCACGATATGCGAATATTGGATTGGATTGTGAGAGTGCGTAGCACGAAGCAATCCGTAGGCATCAAAGTCGGGGGCTTTTGACCCCGATATCTTATTATGTCTTATCAAAGTTAGTTACAAATATACACACAGAAAGGTTTCTATATGTGGATTGCAGATAATTGGAAAGATTACGAAGTGCTGGATACGTCCAGCGGAGAAAAGTTAGAGCGTTGGGGAGATTATATTCTGGTGCGTCCGGATCCCCAGGTCATCTGGAAGACGCCCCACGATCATAAGGGCTGGAAGCAGAAAAACGGTCATTACCACAGAAGTGCCAAGGGCGGCGGAGAATGGGAGTTCTTCCATCTGCCGGATGAATGGGCGATCCATTACGCCCTGCCTTTTCAGAAGGAAGCCTCCGGTAAGGCTGATCCTCTGACCTTCCACCTGAAGCCCTTCAGCTTCAAGCATACCGGTCTGTTCCCGGAGCAGGCTGTGAACTGGGACTGGTTCTCCGGCCTGATCCATGAGGCAGGCAGACCCGTGAAGGTGCTGAACCTCTTCGCTTACACCGGCGGTGCTACTGTATCCGCAGCAGCAGCAGGAGCTGCTGTGACCCATGTGGATGCGTCCAAGGGTATGGTCGGCTGGGCAAAGGAGAACGCTGCTGCCAGCGGGCTTGCCGATGCTCCCATCCGCTGGCTGGTGGACGACTGCATGAAGTTCGTAGAGCGTGAGATCCGCCGTGGCAACAAATACGACGGCATCATCATGGATCCCCCTTCCTACGGCAGAGGTCCCAAGGGCGAGATCTGGAAAATAGAAGATAATATCTGGGATTTCGTAGGACTGACCGCACAGCTTTTATCCGATGATGCGCTGTTCTTCCTGATCAATTCCTACACCACAGGATTGCAGCCCGCCGTGCTGTCCTATATGATGAATTCCACCCTGACGAAAAAATTCGGCGGTCATGTGGAAGCCGGAGAGATCGGCCTGCCCGTCACCGAGAGCGGTTTGGTCCTGCCCTGCGGTGCTTCCGGACGCTGGCAGCGTGACTAAATTATACGCATAACAAGCAATCGCAAAAAGGAGCCCCCTCGTGAGGCTCCTTTCTTCTATAACACATATTTTCTTAGCACCGGGATCTTGCGCAGCACCCACGCAGTAGCTGTTGCCAGTGCCAGCACTACCAGACAGAATACAGCCAACAGCAAAATCAATACCGCATGTCCTGCAACAACAGACTGCACACCGCATTGTTCCAACACCGTAAAGGGTGTGATCTTCACGAATTTATACAACAGGTTCACATACACCGGATGTACCAGGTATACGGCGAAGCTCAAAGCTCCCGCCTCCTGCCAGGGGATCCGGTGTATTCTGTCCTTCTCCCGGGCAGCAGAAGCCGCGCCATCCTGTCCCCCATTCCATCCTGCAGCGAACAGAAGCACTGCAAGCAGTACTGTAAACGGATAATTGTATGCCATCTGAATGGAGAATCCCGCAAGTGTTCTGCTTAGGATCATTCCCAGAGCCAGAACCGCTGCCGCAGCTATCAGCCACACATTCCATGCCTGACTTTCCACGTTTTGTGTTTCTCCGTCCCATTCCGTATTGTCTCCGGCTCTTCTACCACTTCCGGGCTCCACCATCTGACCGCCTACGTTCCTTCCCTTGTCCACACGTACTTCTCTCACCGCGAAAAGATATCCACAAAGATAATACAGGAAATACACACCGCCATCCGGCAATACCGGAATACTGTTACTATCCAGTACCTTATTCAGAAACGGTGCCACACTGCTTCCTAAGAAGATCACTGTCATAACTGCTACAACACTCCACACCGGCAGAATCTGCAGCACTTTTTTCAGAAGTGGTGTGATCAGATACAAAAACAATATCAGATACAGATACCACATATGGGACCAGGTATGTCCCGTCAGGGTCATCTTCAGTGCCTCCGGGATCATCATGACCCGGAAGCTTTTCTCCGCCACCACCAGTTCGGACGCTGCATACGGAACGCCGAATAGGAGGATCGCCAATGCAATCCTCCTGCAATATTTTTTAACCATGACCGGATAAGTCAATGTGCGTTCCGGATTCAGGAACAAATATCCCGAGATCAATAAAAATATAGGAACACACCAGGTCACCAGATCCATAACTGACAACAATAATGACCGGTATTCCGGCACTATTGACGCGTCTGTCACGTCTGTCGCACCTGTCAGTACGTGCATCAGCACCACTGCACAGGTTGCCAGTACCCGGAGCACGTCCAGGAACTGCTTTCTTGGCCCGGATAAGCCTTTTGTCATGTCTCTTCCATCTCCTCCATCAGGCGCATGCCTGCAGTATCAGTCACAGGAAGGGAGAATACGATGCTTTTCGCCTTACTCTCCAGTCCTGCTTTTTCCATTATAGCACGCATGATGGAATTTTTCTGCTCACTTTTTACCACAATGAACAACATTTCTTTTTCCGGCACCAATGTCACGCCCAAAAACTGCTGTGCATTCTCTGTTCCGGTGCCCTTGGCATGGATGACTGTACCGCCCGCCGCATGTACTTCTCTCGCCGCATCCATGACCAGTTCCGTATATCCATGATTGGCTATCACTACCAGAAGCTCATTCTTCGTCTCTTTCAATGTGGACTCCTCTCCTTTTACAAATTCCTGCCCGCAGGTCAGGTAATTCAATGCTTTCTTGCCACCGACACTGCTCACGGGAATAATAAATGCAATTCCCATTCCCGGGAGATCGATCTGCATTTTCTTACGCAGAGCAGGCTTGATCTGCCGCCAGGCAGCATCTGTGACGAGATGAAACAATACGCTCTTCTCCATGCCGTCCAGTCCGAAATAATCTAAGATCTCATTCGCCGCGGTTCCCATGCCGACGGTAACACTGCCGACCTGTGCGCCGTTTTCCTTATAGCATTCCACGAATTTCCTCGTCAGCTGACGATTGGTGATGGTGACCATCATATATAATTCACTCATGGGCACACCTCCTACAGTTCAATGATGGCATTCTCATCCAAAGCGCCAAATGCATCCGCCGCACCGGCAAATATGCCTGCACCGCTCTTTGGCTGCTTTAACTGATATACCATTCCCAATATCTGGATTGTGATCAGCGGTGTCATGGCTACCATCGCTACCACACCGAAAGCATCTGCGACTAAATTGCCGCCCACCGCCACACAGGCGCCCTGCGCTAACGGCAGTAAAAAGGTGGCTGTCATGGGACCGCTCGCCACGCCGCCGGAGTCGAAGGCGATCGCTGTGAATATCTTCGGTACAAAAAAGGATAGTCCGATCGCCACGCCATAGCCCGGGATCAAAAACCATAGAATCGGGATCCCCGTCAGTACCCGGATCATCGCCAGTGCTACAGATAAGGATACGCCCACAGACAGAGAAACCCCCATGGATCTGGCAGAGATAGCGCCGTCCGTCAGCTCCTCTACCTGATGATTCAGCACATAGACCGCTGGCTCCGCTTTTACGATAAAGTAACCGATCAGTGCTCCCACCGGCACCAGTACCCACCTGTAGGATCTAGCTGCCATGACCTGACCGAGGTAATTACCGGCAGGCATAAAGCCCACATTTGCGCCGGTCAGGAACAGTACCAGACCGATATAAGTATACACCAGACCGATCAGGATCTTCGCCAGTGTCTTCCCCGACAGCCGCAGGGCAAATATCTGGAACAGACTGAAAAACAATACAATGGGAAGTAATGAGAGTGCGATCTCTTTCATATAATCCGGAATCCCATGAGCAAAAAGCTGCGCCAGTTCCACGGAATCAGCGATCTCCGGGATCGCCACCGGCTGGTAATCCGCATTGGTCGGCTTATAGATCAGCCCCAACACCATGACCGCCAGGATCGGGCCGATGGAGCAAAGTGCTACCAGGCCGAAGCTGTCGTCCGCCGCATGGTGGTCATTACGGATGGACGCAATACCGACACCAAGTGCCATGATAAAAGGAACTGTCATGGGTCCCGTGGTCACACCTCCGGAATCAAACGCCACTGCCCGGAAGTTCTCCGGTACGAGAAATGCAAGAACGAACACTGCTATGTAGAAAAAGGTTAACAACGGCGGCAGTGCCACACCGATCAGCATACGCAGAAGGGCAATGACCAGGAAGATTCCCACGCCCACTGCCACTGCCAGGATCAGCGTCATGTTCGGAACCGAAGGCACCTGTGTCGCCAGCACCTGCAAGTCAGGCTCGGAAATGGTGATCACCACTCCCAACAGAAAAGATAACACTACGATCAGCAGAATATTTTTACTCTGGGTCATTCTGGCACCCACTTTTTCTCCCATGGGGGTCATGGACATCTCCGCACCCAGGGTGAAAAACATCATACCGGCCATGACCATCACCGCCCCCACCAGAAAGCACAGCAGGATACTGGAGGTAATGGGGGCTATGGTAAAGCTTAATACGATCACGATCCCTACTACCGGCAGGACCGCCTTCAAGGATTCTGCAAATTTTTGCCGGATCTTTGGATTCAATAACTTCAATATTGGTCTTTCCTTTCTTATGTTTTCTTTATCTTAACATGAAGCAAAGACCCGATCCTACCGTTTTGCGTGAATTTATAAAATTTTCACGGGTTCTTAACGCAATCTTTATGCAGACAGCTCCCGGTCCTGCCCAGACTGCTTTTTCACAAATTTATAGGCCCAGACATCCACCACGATCACAAACAGGAAAAAGAAAACGAAGATCCAGTCCGCATCCAGAGACAATGCGGAATCATAGATACCGTGTTCGATCATCGGCATGAACACGCTGAGCTTCAGGTAGCGTTTCCTGCGTTTTTTATCGCCTGCAAGTTCTGCCTCCTTCGCCACACCGAAGAAATATCCCATGATCACGCCATCGATGGCATGGGAAGGCACGGACAACAGGGCTCTGGTCACTGCCGTCCCAATGTCACCGTCCAGACAATACAGAACATTTTCAATGGCTGCAAATCCTAATGCCGAAGTCACGCAGTACACGATGGCATCGAATTTATAATTAAATGCCGGATGCTTCCATGCCGCCCATTTGGCCGCCTGCATCTTGCAAAGTTCCTCGATCAGTGCCACCCCGATAAAATTATCCAGGATCACGTAGCACAGCGTATCTGCATCCATAAATACCAGAAATACTTCATCCAGAATGATTTCCAGTATCATGGCGGGGATCACAGACAATACACCAAACAGGAATATTTTCCGCAATAATCCCCTCGGCTCCCTCTCCACCTTATCCTGTCTATAGATCCATACCACCAGTGCGATGGCCGGCAATAGTGCCAATCCTGTCAGAAACATAACCTACTCCTCTCCTGTCCACATAGACGGTCCGCCCTTTCAGGACCGCCGCCACTTTTTTATCCGTCAGAATCTCCGTCCTGTCTGCTTCCTGAATCTGTTTTGCGGTAATGCCCACCAGTTCCATGCAGCGCTTTTGCCAGACCGAGCCGCAGCATTCACGATTCTGCGTTCTTCGTAGTATAACTACATATTAATCTAATGTTTTTCCTGATGTCAACCTAACGAAAGTATATGTTCCTATTTTTTGTGTCTTAGCTTTTCCGGAGGATACCTGCCTGCCTTTTGTCACAGCTTTAGGGGAAAATATTCCGGCTTTCATATATCCTTAACTACTTCTTTACACCTTGCATTGCAAAGTAATGGTACTATAGTTATAATAAATTTACAAAACAACTAACAATATTTCATGGAGGATCACACCGTGTTCCGATCATTTTCCGATAAAAAATCACCGCGGAAAAGCTTCCGCTTAAAACCACCCTTTACCAGGCACGCCATCAGTATCCTGATCTGTGCTGCCTGCATGCTGTGCGCCACACTTGCCTCTTTTTTATATCAGCATATTGTCCCGGACAACCATGCCAATGTAGCACTGTTCTACATTCTGGCACTGGTGATCATCGCCAGATGGACGGTGGGCTACGGCTACGGCATTGCCTGCACCCTTTTTTCCGTAATAGCGATCAATTATCTGTTCACCTATCCGTATTATAAGCTTAATTTCTCACTGACCGGCTACCCTATCACCTTCCTGCTGATGAGTGGGATCACTCTGATCCTGTGTACCATGACCTCCCATATGACCATCCAGTCCGAGATGATCGCAGAGCGGGAAAAGCGGCTGGCAGAGGCCGAAATGGAAAAGATGCGTGCGAATCTTCTGCGCGCCATCTCCCACGATCTGCGCACGCCTCTCACCGGCATCATCGGCAACAGCTCCCTGTTTCTGGAAAGTCAGAACGATCTAAGCTCCACCGAGCAGCGTACGATCATGACCAATATCTATGATGATTCCAACTGGCTGTTGAATATGGTGGAAAATCTGCTGTCCGTCACTCGTATCCAGGGAGACAGCTTAAGCATCAATACCACAGAGGAACCGGTGGAGGAAGTGGTGGGAGAAGCTTTGGAAAAGCTGAAAAAGCGCTATCCCGATGCCGCCATCCGGGTCAAGATCCCCGAGGAATTTCTGATGATACCCATGGATGCGGTGCTGATCGAGCAAGTCACCATCAATCTGCTGGAAAACGCCATCGTTCATTCCGGAAGTATCCTGCCCATTGATTTCATCGTGGAGGATCATCCGGAGCATGTCTCTTTTATTGTGAGAGACTACGGAAAAGGATTGTCGGAAGAAAAATTACAGAATCTGTTCGAGACGGGCACCTACAACAATTCCCGGAGTTCGGATTCCCGCAAGGGCATGGGTATCGGTCTGTCCATCTGCAAGACCATCATCACCGCCCATCACGGAACGCTGAGTGGCAGGAATCATGCGGATGGCGCGGAATTCTGTTTCACACTTCCCAAGGCGGGAGCCGTCGCTTCAGAAAAATAAGTATACTCAGCCACATAAGACAGAACTGTTGAAAATACCGGAAAGGATATGGATCACAGATATGAATAAGATCAAAGTTCTCTTAATTGAAGATGATAGAAGTATCAGTAATTTCATTACCGCTACCATGGACCGAGAAGGCTACAAGATCATGCATGCCTTAAACGGCAGAGAGGGACTTAGTCTCAGCACTTCTTTCTGCCCCAATGTGATCCTGTTAGATTTAGGGCTGCCGGACATGGACGGGCTGGAGGTATTACAGAAACTCCGTTCCTGGAGCGATGTTCCGGTGATCATCATATCTGCCCGCACCAAGGAGCAGGAGAAGGTCTCCGCTCTGGATCTGGGGGCGGATGATTATATCACAAAACCTTTCGGCACCGGTGAGCTCATGGCAAGGATCCGCACTTCTCTGCGGCACAGCCACGCCCAGACTCCCGGTCATGTATATAAGGCACTGGATCTGGAGATTGATTTCGAGAAACGACTGATCCGCCTGCGGGGCGAAGAGGTGCACCTGACCCAGATCGAATACCAGCTGCTTACACTTTTAGCGGAAAATTCCGGCAGAGTTCTGACATACAGCTATATCATGAATGCCATCTGGGGTCCCTATATGGACAATAATAATCAGATCCTCCGGGTCAACATGGCGAACATCCGCAGAAAACTGGAACAGAATCCCGCGCAGCCCCAGTATGTCTTCACTGAGATTGGTGTGGGCTATCGGATGCGTGAGAACGAGAACGGTGGAACTGTATAAACAGAAATACAATTCCCGACACTGCCTCCAGCAAAATGAGTACCGTCCCTCTGTCCAGTGCCTTCCAGACGCTGTCCAGGGTATCCATCCGACCCAGAATGTCTATGTAAAAGAAATCCAGATAGATGACCGCCGGTGAGATCACACATCCCGGATGCAGTACCGTCCGCTCCATGAGCAGACGGTACATTTCCACTGCCAGAAATATTACATTCAGGGCATAGCCCGCACAAAGCTGATTGTTCAAAAACGGTCCCAGGGAGCTGAGCTCCATACCAAGGGGAACACTTCCTGCCCGGACCATTCCGAAGCTTAAATACATGATTCCAACACTCCACAATAGCATCGCAAGGGATGCTATTCCAAGTCCTCTGCTTAATTGACTGGAGGGAATCATTTTCACATCCTCTTCCTTTCCGAAATACCGGTATACAAGCCCCAGCATCGTCAGCGTCCCCGCCATGGAGATTCCGGCCACCTGGCAGGCAATATCTCTTCCCCCAAACAACCCTCTTCCGGAAAATAAACAGATCCCGATGAAACAGTTATAGATCAAAAGCCCCAGCACGATCAGATACAGGATCCTCTTTTCACGTTTCCGCTGCTCCTGGAGCTTTGCCAGTCTCACGACTTCCGTCACAGCCTCCTCCCGGTCTCCCGCCCGCTCTCCGGTCACAATGTCCTGAATCGGCAGTTCCAACAGATGGGACAGAGACTCCAATACGCCGATATCCGGAAAACTTTCTCCATTCTCCCACCGGGATACCGCTTTGTTGGTCACCCCTAACATCCTTCCCAGTTCACTCTGGGTATAATTTTTGCATTGTCTGGCTTCCCGGATCAGATTGCCCGTTTTCTTCTTATCCATACTAATCCCTATACCTTTCTGTACTCTGCAAACTCTCAGGTGCTTTAGCACCTTTGCTTTAGCACCTTTGCTTTAGCACCTTTGCTTTAGCACCTTTGCTTTAGCACCGTATGCCGGCCGATCTGTACCCTTATGGTAACAATCCTTTGGAAAATGCGCAATCCATTGTAACGAGACTGCCTGTTTTCCGTGATTTTTGCGCAAAAAATTCCCCTCGGCGAGAGGGGAGTGTACCGAGGGGGATAGAGAGAAAAGTATTTTTGAAAGAGGCGGGTTCCTTTTTCAGTTATTATAATAGCGTAATTTATTTATATTTTCTGCTGTTTTTATAGCTTGTTCGTGTTGAAAATACTGTTTTTTTGTGGTATTCTGACTGTATCAATGTCAGTAGATTTAAAAAGTGAAGGAGCAGCTATGGATATCACAACCCAAAAAGGTAGACGCGGCAGAAAGGATATTGACCGGATCATTGTGGAAAAAGGCCGCAGAGGTGATTTTTCTCCCCTGCAGCCCGATCATTATCACAGCTTTTATGAAATATTCTATCTTTGGTCCGGCAGCTGCCGTTTCCTGTTAAAAGATACCGTCTATCAGATGGAAGCCGGAGATCTGGTCTTCATCGCTCCGGGAGAATTGCATCACTCCCTGTATTCCGCCGGAGAGATCTGCGAGATCGTGATGATCTATTTCAAGGAAGAATATCTGCATCTGTCAGATCTGTCCGCCGAGGATACCGACCGGCCGGCCCTTCATTCCTTCATGGGCAGCGTTCCCGCGGTATACCAGGAGGCGCTGCACTCCCTGCTGACCCGGATGCTCACCGAGAATTCCCGGTTCGACCGCTACTCCGAGCATTTTGAGCGTTGCTATCTGGAAGAACTTCTGCTCATGCTGATGCGGCATTCTGTCATGAATGAGAAGGAACCGGATCTTCTGAACTCCCGGGATGCTGACATCCTGCGTGCCACAAGATACATTTACAACAACTTCCGCAAGCCCCTGACACTGGAAGAGGTCTCCTCCGTGGCTTCCCTAAGCCCCACCTATTTCAGCAAAAAATTCAAGCTGATCACCGGTATGGGGTTCAAGGAATATTTAAATTACGTACGATTAAAGCATGCCCAGACGGCTCTGCTCACCTCCGACAGCTCCATCACGGATATTGCTCTGGAATATGGCTTCAACGACAGCAACTATTTTAAGGACCTGTTCAAAAAAGTTTACGGAAAGTCTCCTCGGGAATATCGGAAAAATCCTGATTGACGCCAGATCTACCGTGCGTCTTCCTCAAGGAATCTTCTCCAGAAGTCCTCTTCCTCTGCATGCGGAACTTCTTCCCCCTCTGCGAAGCTCTGTAAATAATTTAACACCTTCTGGTACTGGGAAGGATCCGTAAATTCCATACGCCACAGATCCTCTCCTTCCTGTCCTTCGGTGAATTTCTTACACCAGATGCCATCTTCGCTAAAGCAGGTGATATACCAGGTCTTAGGGTCACTGCCCTCTTCCGTGGTTTTCACACTCTGGGCCAGGATACTATCCACCTCATCCGGCTCTTCTGCTGTCTCCGACACACCTGTCAGTTTTTCTTCCAGCCGTTCTACCTTTTCCTTTTCGATTTTTTCCTCCAGTGCCGCCCGGATGGCATCCTGCACACTGTCGAATTTCTCTAAGAAATGATCCCACTCCTTGATCGTAAATTCTTGATTGCCGATCTGGAACTTGGTATCCGTGTCTCCGTTCTGAAGCTTGTCGTAGATCTCCTGCATCTTCTCTTTGATCTGCTCCATAAGGCTCAAGTCCTCTTCTTCCGGTTCTCCTGCTGTCCCGGAAGGATCCGTTCCCGCTGCCTTGTCCGTGTCGGCGGTCTCTGACGCCTCCTCACTGTTATCCACGTCGTCTCCATTCTCCATGTCATCCAATTCCTTCTTCATCTGTCGGATCTTGTTATCCCTTGCCAGTGCCTCCAGGATCCGCTTCACATCCTCCGGTCTGAACATGCCGATGGCCTTGGACAGGGCATCAATGTTGTCCCGGTTCACCAGCAGACTTCCACCGCCAGACAGCGGGATATTGATACAGTCCTCTTTATTGGTGGTGTCTCCCAGTGTCAGACGATTATGCTCATAATCGCAGACGAAGATCACACCGTTATATTCAATGACGCCGTCCTCTGCCATTTCTCCATAGGGCACCTTGTCCTTTCCCTCGATATGGCGGGCCAGCTGTACGCCGCGGGTCACCGGAGTCTTCACGGTGTTGTCTTCTTTTGCCAATTCCTCAATGCTCTCCGCGAAACGGGATTCTGCCGTCTCCGTCGCACTTCCCTGCGCACTCTGTACATCCCCTGCCTTTACTCGCTTCTGTGCCTCATACACAAATGTCCTTCCGTAGCCGATTCCTGTTATTGCCATAGTACTCTCCCTCTCTGAGCAGTGATTGCTGCCCTGTCGCAATGACCGGCAAATCTTCATGCAGGCATGCGATGTTCTCGCTTCACGCAAAAACGGATGGTCGCCTCACATGAGGCAGCCATCCGTAGCTATTTATCCATCCATGGTGTCTGTATTTTCCTATATAAGAATATCGGAAATTCTCAGAAAATCCTTAGCTATCATTCGAAAATTTTTAAAGAAGAAAGATCCAACGTCATGTCTTTGGTTGTACGATCCCGGCCAAGCTGCAGGAATACATACTCTGCCAAACCGCATTTCACATGATAGGCTGCCCCCACAATGCAGGAAAAAGTGATCGTCACGAATATCACTCCTCCCAGAATCTGCGACCGTTCAAAGGTATAGACCGCCAGAGCAAAATAGCCGCCAGTTCTTCGAGTGGGTGGAGGAAGGGCCTTCCACTTATGCGGACCGCAAGTCCATGTTCGAAGCCCGCAAGGCCGCAGTGGAAGAAGAAATGAAACAGCTGGAAAAGACTCTGGATATGCTGAAATTCAAATGCTGGTACTATGAGAAAGCTATGGAAGACGGCAACGAAGACGGGATCCATGCCATGCTTCCCGATAATCTTCCCCCTGAGATCCAGCCCATCTACGACAACAGCCACGACAGATAATGTCTTACAGTTTTCCACCGTATACGGGGAATCCGCTGTTAGCGCCATAGCTTTCAATATGCTTGATGTTCTTCAAGACTTCCATATCCTCTGCGCTGATCTCAAAGTCTACCTCAGCATTGGTCTTCATATGCTCGGGATTGCCGGTCTTGGGCAGAGAGATGGTGCCTAACTGCAAAGTATACCGGATGCACAGCTGCGGTACGGAAACAACGTATTTTTCTGCCATGGCCTGAATCTCGGGCTGATGCAGGATCTCTCCGTGGGCAATAGGGGAATAAGCCTCTACTGCAATGCCGTTCTTCTGGCAGTACTCTACCAGTTCCAACGGAGTGTTGCTGATATGGCACAGGATCTGGTTAACCATCGGTTTGATCTCAGCGGTCTCCAGCAGGCTCTCAATGTCTCCCACCTGGAAATTGGAAATACCGATTGCTTTCAGCTTTCCGGCCTTATAAGCGTCCTCCAGTGCTCTCCAGGCTGCTCTGTTGCCTTCCACATAACGGTTCTCACTCTGGTTGACTTCCACCCAGGGCTGGGGAGAGTGAATGATCATCATATCCAGATAATCCAGTCCCATTTTTGCCAGGGTCTCGTCGATGCTTTCGGCTGCAGATTCGTAAGTCTTGTGCTCTGCTGCCACCTTGGATACCACGAACAGTTCCTCTCTGGGTACGCCACAGGTTCTCACACCTTCTCCCACACCACGCTCGTTGCCGTAGGCCTGTGCGGTATCGATATGACGGTAGCCCAGTGCCACTGCTGCCTTTACTGCCTCTGCCGCCTGGTCATCGGGAATAAACCAGGTTCCCAGTCCCAGTTGCTGGATCTTCACACCATTATTTAAAGTCAAAGTATTCTGATACATTTTGCTTTTCCTTTCAAAACTTATGCTTCGTTCCTTATTTTTACCTTTTTTTCCGTTAGAAACGTTTCTGACGGGATGATTTTATCATAATATCTAAAGCTAACTTTAGGTCAATAGGGGTTTTGAGAAAAATTTTCTCTTGCGGCATCTTTTCCTATATGTTATACTGGGAAAAATCAGAAACGAAATACAGATCAGGTAACTATGTCAGCGTGGACATCTTCGGGTGTCTGCGCTTTTTCTTTTACCTGAAAACAAAGGAGGAAAATGTATATGGTAGAGTTCATTACGAATGTGAACAGTGCCGTCAATGGATTCGTATGGGGTGTCCCCATGCTGGTACTGCTGGTAGGTACCGGTATTCTGATGACGATCCTGACGAAATTTTTCCAGTTATCCCATCTGGGACACTGGTTCAAAAACACGGTGGGCGGCATCTTTCACGATGAGCATGTAACGAAACATACGGAGGCCGGAGATCAGTCCATTTCCCAGTTCCAGTCGCTGTGCACCGCACTGGCGGCTACCATCGGCACCGGTAATATCGTCGGTGTGGCAAGTGCACTGGTCGCCGGCGGTCCCGGCGCCATCTTCTGGATGTGGGTCGTGGCTTTCTTTGGCATGATGACCAACTACTCGGAAAATGTGCTGGGTATCTACTACCGCCGCCGGAACTCCAAAGGTGAGTGGAGTGGCGGTGCCATGTACTACTTAAAGGACGGTCTCGGCTCCTATAAGGGCTGCAAACAGATCGGTGCCGTACTGGCCGTGCTGTTCTCTGCTTTCTGTCTGTTAGCCTCCTTTGGTATCGGCAACATGAGTCAGGTCAATTCGATTGCTGCGAACATGACTTCTGCCTTTTCCATTCCCGCCACCGCCACCGGCATTGTTCTGTTGATCATCGGTGCTCTGGTCATTGTCGGCGGATTAAAAAGAATCGCCGCTGTCACCGAGAAGCTGGTTCCTTTCATGGCAATTGCTTATGTCATCGGTGCACTGGTAATCTTTTTTGCAAATATCAGTCACGTGGGTGCCGTATTCACCGCTATTTTCAAAGGTGCATTCGGTCTGCGCGCCGTGGGCGGCGGTATCGTAGGCTCCGGAGTGAAGCTGGCTCTGACCTGGGGCATGAAGCGCGGCGTGTTCTCCAACGAAGCCGGCCTTGGTTCCTCCGTTATGGTACATTCCAGTTCCAATGTAAAAGAACCCGTGCGTCAGGGTATGTGGGGCATCTTCGAAGTCTTCGCTGACACCATGGTCGTATGTACATTGACAGCTTTCGCAGTTCTGTCCTCCGGACTGATCGACCTGGATACCGGTGCCGTACTGGTGGATGTGTCCGGTTCCGCTCTGGTGGGCCAGGCTTTTGCTACCGTATTCGGCAGCTTCGGTCCTGCCTTCATCGCCATTGCGATCCTACTGTTCGCCTTCTCTACTGTACTGGGCTGGAGTCACTACGGATCCAAGGCATGTGAATATTTATTCGGTACGAAATCCACCATTGTCTACAAGATTGCATTCGTACTGATGATCTTCATCGGCTGCACCATGAACTTAGGTCTTGCCTGGGATCTGTCCGATACCTTCAACGGTCTGATGGCGATCCCCAACCTGATCGGTGTCATAGCCCTGTCTCCCGTAGTAATGAAGATTACAAAAAATTACGTGGCACGTATCATTAAAAAAGAAGACGTAAAGCCCATGTTATCTGTCTTCCCCGAGATTCAGGAGGAGCAGGAAAAGGCTATGTAATTAAATTCAGGATCACACTTCTTCTCTGGTAATATTCTTCGCCCATTTGCCCTCGCGGTAATGCTTAATGACCCAGGGCCATTTGACGAATTCATCGGTGCATAACAGGAAATAGACCCACAGCACCGGGAGTTTCAGTACAAATGCGGCGAAGAATCCCAGAGGGATCGCATAACACCACATATCGATCGTATCGCAGATCAGTCCGAACTTCGTATCTCCGCCGGCACGGAATACTCCGGCGATCAGCGCCGTATTCACGGCAGCGCCCATAATATAATAAGTATTGATGAGCAGCATATATTTCAGATAATGCATGGCAGTTTCATTCAATGTAGCAAATCGTAACACAAAGGGTGTAATTGCCAGTACGATCAGGCCGCCTATAGCTCCGGCGATTACCGTCATCTTCAACATCCGGGAAGCGTAACTCTTCGACTTCTCCAGATTGCCTTGTCCCATAATATTTCCCAGCAATATGCTACCTGCACTGGCAATGGCAAAACAGAACACCGTACCGATATTGCGCACTACGACGACCAGTGAATTAGCAGCCACCGCATCTGTTCCCAGATGCCCAAGGATCACGGAATACATGGAAAACGCCACGCTCCAGGACACATCGTTTCCAAGTGCAGGCAGAGACAGACGCATGAAATCTTGTGTCAGCACCTTACTGTGAACGAACAGGTACTTCGGATGCAGTTTTACATTCTTGCTCAAGAAAGATACAATGAAACATGCCACCAGTTCCACCAGTCGGGACAGGGCTGTGGCAATGGCGACACCGGTAGCTCCCAGCTTCGGCATGCCGAACAGTCCGAAGATAAATGTGGCATTCAGAATGACATTCAATACGAAAGCCAACATATTCAACGCCATACTGACCGTCACACGGCCTACGCTTCGCAGGATGGCAAGATATACTTCCGTGATGCCCCAGCACAGGTATGTGATACCCATGATCCGCAGATAGGAAGCACCGATGGTGATCAGCTCCGCATCCGAAGTAAACAGAAACATCATCTTCTGAGGAAGGAAAAATGCAATCAGCGCAACAATACCTGAGATTGCCATAGAAAAGCGGAGTGTGATTCCTTCTACAGTATGAATTGCTTCCAGGTTCCCCTTTCCATAATATTGGGCGCACAAGAGAGTGGCTCCCGTCCCCAGTCCGTAATATACCATAAACAGGACATTCGAAAAATTTGACGCCAGGGATACTGCGGATATTGCGGACTGTCCCACATAGTTTAACATAATGACATCCGCGGAATTCACCGCTGCACTGAGCAGATTCTGTATAATGATCGGGATGGTCAGTTTGAACATCTGTCTGTAAAAATCATCTTTTTTCATTGCTGTTATCTGCATGGTATTCCTCACATTTTCTGTTTTATTTTTGTTCCTTACATACCTGATTTCGTTTTTCGCTTTCTACGCATGTGTTTCTTTGACAATTATACATACTCAAATCTTTTTTTCAAGCTTTATGCATGTATTTCATAACATTATTACCTTAATAATTAAAAAATCCGGGAGATGAACCATCCCGGATTTTTAAAGCTTTGTATTGTCTGTATTGCCTGCAAGCAATCTCGCTGACTTTATGCTATGATCATTTCATATACGTTTTTTCCGTGCTTCGCACTCTCAAATTACCACTTCCAGCCGGCAGCCTCCATCTGAGTGGCTTTCATATGCCGGTAGATACCGTCTTTTGCTTCCAGTTCGGCAGGCGTTCCCTGCTCTGCCACCACGCCATCCTTCAATACAATAATCTTGTCTGCGTCCGCCACGGTACGCATGCGGTGCGCAATGATCATAACGGTCTTATTGCGGATCAGCTTGGAAAGGGATTCCTGAATCAGTGTCTCGTTATCTACATCCAGAGAAGCGGTTGCCTCATCCATGAGGATGATGGGAGCATCCTTTAAAAAGGCTCTGGCAATGGAGATCCGCTGTCTCTCACCGCCAGATAGTTCCGAACCGTTCTCACCGATCATGGTCTGCCAGCCGTTCGGAAGCTTCTCCGCGAACTCATCGCAATGCGCCAGTTTTGCAGCAGCCAGCACTTCTTCGTCCGTAGCATCCTGCTTGCCGATACGGATGTTTTCCATCACCGTATTATTAAACAGCGTCACATCCTGGAACACGATGGCGTACAAAGACATCAAGGTCTCCGGATCGATGGTGGAGATGTCCATGCCGCCCACGGTGATCTTACCTTTATGGATATCCCAGAAGCGGGAAGCCAGTCTGGACACGGTGGTCTTACCGCCGCCGGAAGGGCCGATCAGTGCTGTCACTTCGCCCTGTTTCGCCGTGAAAGTGACATCGCGAAGTACAGTATCCTGACTGTCATAGGAGAATCCCACATGAGAAAATACAATGTCATACCCCTTAGGATCCATGGTGTCGGCACCGGTCTGGATCTCATGGGACAGGATCTCGTCGAGACGGTCACACTGCACACCGGTACTGATAATAGCTGCCAGATTCTGCAGTGCCACCTGCAGGGGATCATACATTCTGGATACCAACAGGAGGAATACGAAGAAGGTCAGGATATCGATCTCCCCCTGTACCAATAATACACTGCCGATCAGTGCCACGGTAGCGATACCAAGCTTTAAGATCATCTGTGCACTTCCCACAAATACTGCTGTTCCAAGCTCCGTCACCAGTGCATGTTTCTCCACGGCACGGATCTTACCCTCCAGGCCTTCCATATATTCCGCCTGTGCATTGTTGGCCCGGAGGTCGCGTACGGTCTCCAGGCATTCCTGAATGCCGTCCGCACAGTCCATTTTCAATTTCATCTGCTTCTTACTTAAGCTCTTCTGCACTCTCCCAGAGCAGCCCACAATGAGGAAGGATACGGGCAGCACCCACAAAGCTGCGATTGCCATTCTCCAGTTTAGGAAAAAGGTACCCACAGCGATCAGTGTGGTGGAGATACAGGAACCAACCAGTTCCGGAATGAAATGGGAGGATGCAGTCTCCATGGTGGCACAGTCCGCCATAATGGTACTTGTCAGATCGGACAGATCTTTTTTCCCGAAGAAGGACAGCGGTATCTTACGCAGCTGCTCTGCCAGAGCAATTCTGCGCACGCCGCTCTCCACATAAGTTGCCAGGAACGTGGCACGATACTGCACCAGCGTTGTCAGCGCGATCAGAAGAAGACAGAGTACGCAGCCCACAATGTAAAACACACCTCTACCTGCCATGGTGCCCTGTAAATAATCTCTTACCAGAAAATACAGCATCCATACCGGGAACATCAACACCAGATCGGAACATGTTACGGATACAAATGCCTTTATCATATCCTTCGCACCTTTTTCGGAAAGCGCGTATTTATGCTGCAATTTTGCCTGTAAGCTACTCATTCTATTTCTCCCCCTTTCCTACTTTCCAGCTGACGGATTTATTGTACTCTTCCCACATATGGGCATACAGTCCGTTTTGTTCCAGCAACGTCTTATGGGTACCCTTCTCTGTGATCTCACCGTCTTTCAGGACACAGATACCGTCAGCATCCACGACGGAGGACAATCTGTGTGCGATCATGATCACGGTCTTACCTGCGGAAAGCTTCGTAAACGCCTGCTGTACCTTCGCCTCGTTATCAGGATCTGAAAAAGCGGTAGCTTCATCCAGGATCAGAATCGGTGCATTTTTTAACATTGCTCTCGCAATGGACAGGCGCTGTGCCTCACCTCCGGATACATAAGTGCCCTGGCTTCCGATGACGGTATCCACACCGTCCGGCAGCTTCGCAATGATATCCTCACACTGGGCATTTTTCAGAGCTTCCATGACTTCTTCTCTGGTGGCATCCTTTTTGCCCATGCGGACATTATCGTAAATGGACATCTTAAGCAATCTACTGTCCTGAAATACGAAGGACACCATATTCATCAGCTGTGCGGAAGGAATATCCTTCACATCCACGCCACCGATGCATACCTTACCTTCTGTGGTATCATAGAAACGGGCAATAAGGCTAGCCAGCGTGGTCTTACCGCCGCCGGAGGGACCGACAAATGCCACATGCTCTCCTTCTTTGATATCGAGATTGATCTGATGCAGGGCATCTCTTCCCGCATTTTCATAGCGGAAGGATACATTTTGTAACGCAATGGAATAATCCTTGATGTTCTGCTCTTTGTCGGCTTCCGTCAGAGGTTTACGGCCTAAGATACCATCGGTTCTTTTCAGGGCATCCTCCACAATCATCCGGTTCTCTCCGCCGTACATGATCTTGCCTAATGTAACGGTCAGTACCGGAGTAATGATGATGTAAAACAGAAGGTTGATCAGCACCTCAGGATCCCCGCTTGCTCCACCAAACCAGTAAGCAGCACCGATCAGAACGGCAAAGATAGCATTGATAAATGTGGTAAAACCTACCATTGGCCACATCAGTTCTTTGGTATAGGCGATGGTCCATTTTTCATATTTTTTAATAGAGGTCTGGAATCGCTTGAAAGAAAATACCGACTGTCCGAAGGTCTTCACTACCGGAATGCCGCGGACGTATTCCACGGCTTCACTGGACATCTCCTCCAGGGCATTCTGGTACTCTTCCATCTTATCTTTCATACGCTGTCCGGTCATTGCACCCATGATGAGAAATGCAAATACCACCGGCACCAGACTCAACAATCCCAGTTTCCAGTCAAATACTACCAGCAAAAGTAACAGTCCCCCAGGCGTTGCCATTGCCCCTGCCTTATCCGGCATCTGGTGTGCCAGATAGGTCTCGGTGGCTGCGGTGGACTCGTTGACGATCTTGCGGATCTTACCGCTGCCCTCACTGTCCATGAATTCCATGGGCAGCGTCAGGATATGACGCATCAGCGTGCTTCGCATATTCGCCTGCACGTGGAAGGCTGCAATGTGGGAGCACAACAGTGCGCAGATATAAATGATCATGGAAAGCAGTGCAAATCCCACGGCACTCCATCCAAGCCCCGACAGATTCTGCGCCTTGCTGTAATCCGGCGTTGCCAGCACCACTTCCTGCATGATCCTCCATATGTAATAGAACGGCAATAGCGCGATCAGGGCACTGGCAGCAGACAGGATCCATGACGCAATGGTCAGATACTTGTAGCTGCCCGCATAGGTAAACAGCTTATGCATAGTACTTTCTTTTTTCATGTGATCTTTTCCCTCTTTCCCTTTATGCTTTTTGTCATAACACTGCTTGTTTTGAATTAGTTGTAACTAACCGCATCGGTTTTTATAAGACTGCCTCTGCTTTCAGAAGCAGTCTTTTCATTTCAGATTTTCCGGGTATTCCGAAGTCTTAGTCTTCCCCTTACCCCAGCTTTATGATGGCACCCCAGCCACCATAATGATATTTCTCCAGCATATGCAGATATTTTCTGGCGGTATCTCTGTCCATGCGGTGTCTGACGACTTCGAACATACTGTCGAACATGGCTCTCGCCATGATATGTATGAACTCTTCCGTAATTTCACTGCCGTCCTGCAGGGACGCCGTTGCCTCTATGTACTTGTAGGTGTACTCTGTCTCAATATCCACCAGATGTTCCACGAAATCCTGATACTTGGTACCGTAGGAAGCATCCAGCAATAGCTGGAAATCCTCAAAGTGATCGTAGACATAATCCAGCATTTCGTCCATTCCAGAAACCACATACGTCTCCATCACCTTCGGCTGAACCTCTGCCTCCCTGGCATGAAATTCCTCCTGTGTCTTCAGAAATATCCGGGTCAGCCCCTCTGCCGCAGGCTCTACAATGGCACTGAACAGTCCTTCCTTATCCCGGAATCTGGAATAGATGGATCCGGTGGTCGTGTCCGCCTTCGCCGAGATGGTCCGCAGGGATGCTTCGGAATATCCCTTCTCCAGAAATTCTTCTTTTGCACATGCCAGAATTTTCTCTGAAACTCCTTCAATCGGTTTTGTCACTTTTTCCTCCCAAATTTATAACAGCGTTATATAACACTGTTATAAATATAAACACATTCTATTTTTCTGTCAAGTAGGGAAAACTTATTTTAAAGTTCAGCCCGCACCATCGTGCACACCCGGTCCGCCAGTTCGATGGTGGATGGTCTATGGGCGATCATGAGGATCGTCTTCTGTCCCTGGAGGTTCCGCAGAGCTTCGTTGACTGCCTGTTCGGACTCGTTATCCAGTGCTGAGGTTGCCTCATCCAGCAGGATGATGGAAGTATCGTTTAAGATTGCTCTGGCAATGGCAATCCGCTGTCTCTGCCCGCCGGAGAGATTGTTGCCCCGCTCGCCCACCGTGGTATCATACCCTTCCGGGAATTCCATGATAAAGTCATGGGCATGCGCCTGCATTGCCGCTTCTCTGATCTCTTTCTCTGTGGCATCCGGTCTTCCCATACGGATATTCTCCGCAATAGAGCCCTGGAACAGGTACGGCTCCTGGGGGACATAGGCGATCTGACGGCGCAGGTCTGCTAGGTCACTCTCCCGCATAGACATTCCGTTGACACGAATATCGCCTTCTCCTAAAGGATACAGTCCCAGCAGAAGCTTGGAGAGGGTCGTCTTGCCGCAGCCGGAAGCACCGGTGATGGCGACGCATTCCCCCTTTTTTACTTCTAGGGAAAAATGACGGAGCACGTCTTCCTCCCCGGTGTAGGAAAAACGGATAGACCGGATTTCCACAGCATTGGCATGCTGTATCCCGGTCGTGGTCTTCTGCCCGGCATGCGTCTCTGCCTGCGCTGTCTCCGCTATCCGTTCGTCGCCGTTCTCCCGATACCAGTTTGCCGGCTCCTTGACCTCATCGAGGAAATCAAAAATATTCTGAGCGTTGGCGAGACATCCCACCAGCTCCGGAATGTACTTTCCGATCTGTAAAAACTGGAATGAGAAGGAGGCATACATGGTATAGATCGCCGCCAGCGCTCCCAGGGTGGTGTATCCTTTATCCACATAATAGACTCCCAGCATTAAAAATACTAGGGAGCACAATAGCTCAAAGCCCTTGCTGCTGCCCTCCAGGCAGGCGGTATATAATGTCTTGCGCCCATACTTTTTCTCATAACGGTGATTCTCTTCCCGGAACTTCGCCACGGTCCCCCGTCCGCCGGAAAACATCCGCACCTGCTCCATTCCCTGCAGCATGTCTGACAGTCTGTTGGTCATGGCGGTGTTAATTCCGGACAATTCTCTGCTGATGCGGTGCATGGGATTTAACAATAACAACTCGATTGCCATCATCACGCTGTTGACCGCCAGCAGGCACATCGTCAGCTGCCAGCTTAGCAGAAACATCGGCACCAGATACGCCACCACCTGTAAAAAGGGCATGACCACTCTCCGCAGTCTGGAGCCGTAGATATCTCCCATTTTGGTAAGATCGTATGACACCTTGGAGACGATCTCGCCGCTGTGATGTTTTTCATAATAGCTGTATGGCAGGCTCATCTCCGCATCCAGCACCTTCTCCGACAGGTCACCATAGACTCTTTTTGCCTCCACGTTGTAACGGATCGTTGCCACACGGTAGATCAACAGGGATATGACACCTACTGCCACGATGACTGCGATGGAATAGCCCAGTCTCTCATATTCGCCGGTCTGTGCGATGTCCACCACACATTTCATCAGCAGAGAACTCATGATGCCGAACAGTGCAAATGTCACGCTCATCACGAAGATGGAACCGAGATAGACAAACCGCTTTTTCCCCATGACACGCATGGATCGGATAAATAACTTATAATTTTCCATGGTCTGCCTCCTCTCCGTACATTGCCGCATAGACGCCGCCCTGTTGTAACAATTCCGCATGGGTGCCGCATTCCGCGATCCGCCCCTGCTTCAGCACATAGATCCGGTCCGCATTCTGCACCGTGGACAGTCTGTGGGCAATGGTGATGCAGGTTCTGCCTGCCATCACCGTGCGAATCGCCTCCTGGATCCCGCTCTCCGTCTCCACATCCAGTGCGGATGTCGGCTCATCCAACAAAAGTACCGGCGCATCCTTCAGGATCGCTCTGGCAATGGCAAGGCGCTGTTTCTGTCCACCGGAGAGAATGGCACCCCGTTCTCCCACCATCGTCTCATAACCTTCGGGCAATGTCTGTATGAAATCATGAATCTGCGCCTTTTTGCAGGCTTCCACGATTTGTTCTTTCGTCGCTCCCGGCTTGCTGTAGGCGATGTTCTCCGCGATGGTCGTGGGGAACAGGAATACATTCTGGGAAACCAGCGCGATCTGCTCCCGCAGGGCTTCCCGGTTCCATTCCTCGATTGGTCTGCCAAAGATCCGGTATTCTCCGCCCGTTTTTTCATAAAATCCGCACAGAATGCGGAAGATCGTGCTCTTTCCACCGCCAGACTCACCTACAAACGCGACATTTTCTCCCTTTTTTACAGAAAACGTAAGCCCCTGTAATACCGGCACATTTTCATGATAGGAAAAATCCACCTTTTCAAACGCGATCACGTTCTCTACCGCCCGGGGCGCTGCATCCGCGCATCCTTCGCCGGAGGGTTCCTCCTCTGCGGACAGGATCCTTTCCACACGGTCCACACTGACCATTCCCGCAGAAGCATCCACCATGGCAAAGGGCAGTCCGGTATAGGCATCCACGAATTTACTCAGGATCATGATAAATCCTACCAGTCCGCCCAAACTGACCACTCCGCGGCTCACCAGCCATACGGCATAGACGGCACTGATAATGTTGGGAAGCCACTGGATCAGCTTTCTTACAACGATGGCGGTGTTGGTGATCTGGGTACGCTTCTCCTCATTCTCCACCAGTTCCACCGACGCTTTGTGCATCTTTTTGCGGAAGACCTCTTCGATGCCGAAGGAACGCAGTACCAAAATGCCGCTGACCGCATCCTGGGCGATCTGCGCCATCACGTCTGTCTTCTGTCTGTAGTTCGCCTGCAGACCACGGATCCGTTTTACCAGCTTCCCGGCGATCCAAAAGATCAGGGGATAGGTGATCAGGATAACTGCCAGTAATCCCAGATTCGTCTCTCCGATGTAGACCGCATAGGTAAAAATACCGATGAAGCTGGCGATCATGTCCGGCAGCACGGTCTCTAAGAAGCTGGCGATCTCCCCCAGGTCTCCGATGACTTTGTTGAGCAGCGTGGCGGAATAGTTCGCATCAAAATATTTATATTCCGTGCGGTACAGTTTTTCTCCTACCAGGTCTCTATACTCCGTACAGACTTCCACCGCATACCGGCTGGCTGCCGCACTCTGCAAGAAAGCCGCTATGGTTCCCACCACCGTGTAAATCAAAAATTGCAGCAGAAAGCTGCCAAACAGGACTTGCCTGCCTGACAGCATTTCATCGATCACGCCGCTGATGATTTTATTTCCCTGTACCAGGATCACACTGACCGCCAGTGCCAGAATCGCTTCTGCCAGAAGCAGTGCGCCGTGTCGTATCATACAGCCTGTGAATACCTTCTTATTATGCATACGCCCCCCCGTTGTCTTTTGTTCGTAATTTTAATAATACTATATATTATAAATTACCATTTTATAAAATACAAGTTTGACATTTTATAAAAGTAATGTTATCATAATTTTAGAAAAGGTGCTACTGATGACGGTTCACCTGATTTATATGAGAAAAAATGACTGCTCAACTTGTCAGGTTAGGGGCGGTCATTTTTTTGTGGTCTTATCACTATTAGAACCAATCGAATAGCCAAGACCCAAACAGGTTAAGCAGAGACTAATCACTGCAATCAAGTCACCGATTGTTAGCATAAGCAGAGTCCTCCTTTCCAAGATTTCCCATATGGGATGATCTATGTAATCAGAGCTATCAACTCTCCGCAAAAAGTGAACCGCCATTCACGTCAACGTGAAGTAGCACCTTAAGGCTAACGCCCATATACATTATATAGAACATTCGTTCTGCTCGTCAACTTATTTATTGTTAGTATTCCTTTTCATAGGTATGATCTCCGTCCTGATAGGATCCATCCGATACCAGGAAAATGGATGTACCGTCCATTTCCATCTGTGCATAAGCAACATACCCTTTCGCGGCAAAGAAACCGCTGTAGGAACTGTTCTCCACATAGATCCAAGTGGTATTCTCCTGCTTTGCGGTGTCCAGTCCCGCCGCAAGCGACTCCTGTTGTGCTGCAAGTGATTCCTTCAGTTGTTCCACCTCTTCCTGTTTTGCAGCCGCCTGCTCCAGCGCCGCATTCGTTGCCGCATCAGCTTCGCTGCTCCCCGCTTCGTTGGTCAAAACAACTGTCGTTCCGTCCTTCGGATTCGTCAGAAAACATACCGCCACGATCACGCATACCACGACTGCCGCCAGCAGGATCCAAAAGGACGGTTTCTTATAATTCAATACTTCTTTCACTCTTTTTTTCACCCCTACTTTCCCAAAGGCAAGCGGACATACCATCACCAGCCGCCTTTGCATACTACAGGAAAGCAGTGCATAGGAATAGTCTTTTCGCTCCTGAGGATTCAGCTTCTTCACCGCGCTCTCATCGCATGCCAGTTCCAGATCGTTGCAGAACAGGATGTACGCTGCCCAGACAAAAGGATTGAACCAATGAATCGCTAAGATCAGAAATCCAAGCGGCTTCCACCACTGGTCGCCCCGTTTCAGATGCGCCTGCTCATGAGCAATGACGTAAGGGTACTGCGCTTCGTCCATGCTGGAGGACAGATAGATCTTCGGCTTATGCAGTCCCAGGATAAAAGGAGATTTTACCTCATCACAGATCCACAGGTTCTCCCGCAGCCACATAGCTTCCGCTACCTGCCTCCGCACCCTGACGTAACTGTATACCGCATAACCTGTAAAAAGGATCACACCTGCCAGCCAGAGAATGGTGAATATGGATAATAGCCGTTCCGGTATCCTCCACACTCCTGCTCCAAATGCTCCGATGCCGCTTCCGGTAATTCCAAAAACTCCGACCACACCGGATCCGGCTGCGCTCATACTACCGTCTAACGCTGCCTGGGAAATATTGTTGGAAAAATTAGTCCCGCTTTGCAGCGTATCAGCCCGGAACGCATTTCCTGCCGAATTGCCTATCATATTTCCGTACAAATAGCCCGACAATATCGGCAGCTTCGGC
>OKSL01000108.1_pt1 | contig 71848 bp, 60 predicted proteins | sample 1606251 | NCBI WGS metagenome assembly OKSL01 (sample SAMEA3879543, study PRJEB24766) | human gut metagenome | biome: human-associated habitat; feature: feces | place: USA | collected 1985/1987 | reverse complement strand
TACCGCCCCTAGTCCCTGTCGGGGGCTTCGCCCCTGCGACCCCATTTTCAAAAAATATAGGTTTATCGATAGTCTGATTTATCTTATACAGCGTCCTTGCTTATTTTCGGTATCGGCTGCGTTCACGCAGGATATACGCAAGAAGCACTCTTGTTCCGAGTGAAAGAATCGTCAGGATTACCGACATCAACAGTTTATTTACCGCTCTGTAGTAGCCGTAGAGCATAAACAGTATTTCTATGCCGATGCGGCGCAGACCTTTACCGAGCGACAGACCTATAATCACGGATGTAAGGAAGGTTATGAGCGTATACGATGAGCCGACGGTTAGATCACGGTTTTTCATTATGTACTTCATTTATATAAGCGGTGCGACAAATCCCCACGCAACAGCAATCACAAGTGAGGGGAGCAGGTTTGCTACTCTTATCTGTTTTTTACGAATGAGGTTAAGTCCTACGCAGAAAATCAGGACATTGCCGACATAAGAAAGATAAGACAATGCAAGGTCGGTCATGAAGCCTCCGGCAAATACTGCGATTATTGTTATGACACCTTGAAAAATCGCTACAGGTACGGCGGAGAAGATACAGCCCTTGCCCTGAGAGGCGGTCATTACGCAGATAATCACTGCGTCAAGGATTGCTTTTGCGATAAGAACCGAGCAATCGCCGCTTACTCCGTCGTTTATCGAGCCTATCACTGCCATTGCGCCTATACAGACAGTGCAGGAGGCACTGACAAATGCCGATACAAATGAAGCGTCACCGGTGCTGTGGCTTTTGATTTTAAGCCATTCGCCGAACTTGTCCACAAGAGCGTTTATATTGATTATTTCACCGATAAGACCGCCTAAGGTAAGGCTGACGATCATCATAACAGTGCCGCCCGAAACAAGAGAGCCTTCAGATACCGACAGCATATTCTGCATAACGCCGCCTACGGCAAGCATCATTATTGCAACGGCATTGACCGACAGCAGAGTATCCTTTATTCTTTCGTTCAGCTTTTTGCCGAACAGCAGTCCGCATAGTCCGCCGAATATCAGCAGAGCGACATTTATTAAAGTGCCAAGTCCACGCATAAAATCAAATCCTTGATATATCCCCGATGGGAGAATACAGTGCGAAAACCGCACCGATTGCAATTATACAACCAATAAAACACTGTGTCAAGACAAAAATAAGCAGATCGTACATCGTGCTGAATCACAGCTTGAGCCTGAACCGCAGGTCAAAGAATGAAATTATAAATCGCCTCATTGCACTTGACTAATCGGCGATAATGTAATATAATAATCAGGAACAAACAAACGAGAAAGCAAAGCCTGCGGCTTTGCCCGGAAAGGACCTTAAAAAATGGACGCAACTTTAAAAAAGCAGCTTGAGATAACTGCCACCAAGGTCAGAATGGGTGTTATCGAGGGCGTTTACAACGCTAAGTCGGGACATCCCGGCGGATCGCTTTCGGTAGCCGATGTACTGACATATCTCTACTTTGCAAAGATGAATGTAGATCCGAAAAATCCTCAGATGCCCGAGCGTGACAGACTTGTACTGTCAAAGGGACACACAGCCCCTGCACTGTACTCTGTACTTGCTAACCGTGGATTTTTCCCTGTGGAAGATTTAAAGACACTCCGTCACATAGGCTCAAAGCTTCAGGGACACCCTGTTATGAACAAGGTCCCCGGCGTTGATATGAGCACAGGCTCACTCGGTCAGGGTATTTCAGCCGCTTGCGGTATGGCTCTTTCCGGCAAGCTGTCAAACGATTTCTATAAAGTATACGCTATACTCGGCGACGGCGAGATAGAAGAAGGTCAGGTATGGGAGGCTGCTATGTTTGCGGCACACTATCAGCTTGACAACCTCGTAGCCGTAGTTGACAACAACGGACTTCAGATAGACGGCAGAATCAGCGATGTAATGTCACCCTATCCGATAGACGAGAAGTTCAAGGCTTTCGGCTGGCACGTTATTTCTATAGACGCACACGATTTTGACGCAATCGAAAAGGCTTTTGCTGAAGCTGAAAAGATCTCGGGACAGCCTACGGTAATTATACAGAGAAGCATAAAGGGCAAGGGCGTTTCCTTCATGGAGGATCAGGTATCATGGCACGGCACTGCTCCCAACGAAGAACAGTACAACCAGGCTATGACAGAACTCAAGGCTCATCTTGCCGAGCTTGAAAAGTAATCGGAAAGGAAACGTATTAAAATGGAGAAAAAAGCAACCCGTGAAAGCTACGGCGAAGCTCTTGTAATGCTCGCTGAAAAGAGAAACGATCTCGTAGTTTTAGACGCAGACCTTGCGGCTGCAACAAAGACAGGTATATTCAAGAAGGCATATCCCGACCGCTTCTTTGACTGCGGTATAGCAGAAGCAAATATGATGGGCGTTGCCGCAGGTATCGCTACTACAGGCAAGCTCGTATTCGCAAGCACATTTGCTATGTTTGCGGCAGGCAGAGCTTATGAAATACTCAGAAACAGCATAGGCTATCCTCATCTGAACGTTAAGATCGGTGCAACACACGCAGGTATTTCCGTTGGTGAGGACGGTGCGACACACCAGTGCAACGAGGATATTGCGCTTATGCGTACAATACCCGGTATGACGGTAATCAACCCTGCCGATGATGTTGAGGCTAAGGCGGCTGTACTCGCTATGGCAGACTATGTAGGACCTACCTATATGAGATTCGGCAGACTTGCCACTCCTATCTTCAACGATAAGGATACATATAAGTTTGAGCTTGGCAAGGGCGTACAGCTCCGTGACGGCGATGATATAACGATCGTTGCTACAGGTCTTATGGTAGCTCAGGCACTTGAGGCGGCTGACGCACTCAAGGGTCAGGGTATCAATGCCCGTGTAATCAACATACACACGATAAAGCCCATTGACAAGGATATTATAATCAAGGCGGCAAAGGAAACAGGAAAGATAGTTACTGTTGAAGAACACAGCATAATCGGCGGTTTAGGAAGTGCCGTTTGCGATGTTCTTTGCGAGAATTATCCCGTTCCCGTTACAAAGATCGGTGTTATGGATACATTCGGTCATTCGGGTCCTGCGGCAGCATTGCTTGAAGAATTCGGCTTATGTGCGGATAATATTGCTAATACCGTTAAAAAGGTTTTAGGTAAATAATTTTTTGAGCCACCGCTTTTGCGGTGGCTTTTTTACAGGTGTGTGCTATTCGGCGTTGAATAGTAAAATTTTGTCTTGAAAAATTAAACCGCCTCATTGCAAGGGGCTGTTAAAAGGTTTATACTTAAAGCAGGAGGCGATAAAATGGCAAACGAAGATAAAAAAGATTTTAATTCGATGTTACATGATAATAAGGATATGCCGAAATTTCAAATCATCACCGACATTAAAAGTATCGAAAAATACGGCGGAAGTAAAATGTACTTTGCTCCGCCAATCGACTATGACAAGGTAATGAGAAAAATTCCGCACGGTAAAGTAATTACTGTTGAGAGAATACGAAAATACTTTGCGGAGCAAAGCGGTGCTGACTTTACAGAGCCTATTACAGCGGGAATTTTTGTTTCTATTGCGGCTTGGGCAAGTTATCAGCGTTTGGAAGACGAAACGCCTTATTGGAGAACATTAAAGGCAAACGGCGAACTGAACGCAAAATATCCCGGTGGTATTGAAGCGCAGAAAGAAAAGCTTGAAGCAGAGGGACACATCATTATACAAAAGGGTCGCAAAAATATAAGGTATTATGTAAAGGATTATGAGCATTCTCTTTTTGAGTTGGAATAGTGAACATCGGTTGTTTTTTGCGATGTTGACGATGTTACATACGGCGGACTTAAGAAAATAGGCTTTACAAAGACAAAAACGCTGGGCTACGGCGGAGATTGCTGTGATTTCCACTTTTTTAAGAAGTGATTTTTGTGGATAAGCTGATTTGATTTTGTGTGATACTGTAAAGCACAAAATCCGTTAAAGTCAGGAATGATTTTAAGAGCTTGGCAGGCTGTTCGCAAGGCTTGCGGTAATGAAGGCGGTTGATGTAACGGGAGGGGCAAGCAAGGCAAGGATGCCTGAAATGAACGCCCAAAGGCTTTGCACGGACGCAAAGCCAACAGAGCGTTCATAAAGAGGCAAGGATGCCTGAAATGAACGCCCAAAGGCTTTAAGCACGGATGCTTAAAGTCAGCCACACTTAGTCGTTATACAAGGATGCAAAACCATACAAGCACACACAGACCCTCGCCATGCGAAAAAATAATGTGATTGCTGATATTTACGGACTTTGTGAATGGTACAAAGATAGAAACGATTTTAAAGGGGGTGGGAATATGACGCAGGAAACTTGTGAAAAATGTGACGGGACGGCATATTTCCACCTCCCCGGTCTGTTTGAGTTTTACGGGCTGTACAGCCTGTTTCTGCCTTTATTCTATAATCACAGGGAGTATTTTTACGATTGGTGCGAGATAGGCTCGATATACGGCGCACCTGCGGATTGTCTGTGGGGCGGCGGACGTGTGGGATTCGGTGATGATGAGGCTGAAAAGGTGCTTCGGCTTACACAGAAGTACGGCATTTCCGCAAGGCTCACGTTCAGCAATTCTCTTATAAAGCAAGAGCATCTTTCGGACAGAAAGTGCAACAGGCTGTGCGAGATGTTCAGCGAAAGCACAGCGGTGCCAAACGGCGTTATAATCTGTTCGGATCTGTTGCTTGAATATATCGGGACGAATTATCCGGGTCTGTATTTTGTATCATCGACCACAAAGGTTCTGACGGATTTTATACAGCTTGAAAAAGAGCTTAGCCGTGAGGATTTTCGCTTTGTTGTACCGGATTTCAGACTTAACAAGGCTTTTGACAAGCTGGGTACGCTTACCGAAAGGCAGAAAAGCAAGGTAGAATTTCTTTGCAACGAATGCTGTTATTTCGGTTGTACCGACAGGAAAAGCTGTTATGAAAATGTCAGCCGTAAAAGTCTATGTGAGGATTGCGAGGATTTTATATGCCGTTCTCCCGGCGGCAACGAGGGGTACAAGTTTTCAAAGGCTATGGAAAACCCTGCGTTTATCGGAACGGACGATATTGAAAATACCTATCTGCCGATGGGGTTCAATCAGTTCAAGATAGAGGGCAGGGGGCTTGGCAGTGCGGTAGTGCTTGAATTTCTGCTGTACTATATGACAAAGCCGGAATACCGGCTGAAAGTAAGAGAAGAAATATATCTTGACAGTATGCTTGATCTTTTCTGATAAAGCGTTAAACGGAGGATTTTAATGCTATACATAATGCGACACGGTAAAACCGAGTGGAATAAAAAGAAAAAATTGCAGGGCAGGACGGATATTCCACTGTGCCGTGAGGGAATAGAAATGGCGGAAAAGGCACGGGAGGAATATAAGGACGTGCATCTTGATATTTGCTACTGTTCGCCGCTTATCCGTGCAAGGAAAACAGCCGAGATATTGCTCGAGGGCAGAAATGTGCCGATAGTAACGGACGACAGGCTGAAGGAAATGTGCTTCGGAGAATATGAGGGTATCGAGAACAGCTTCAGTATTCCCGACTGTCCGATAAACTTACTGTTTTTCCACCCTGAGCAGTATACAAGCTCTATAGGCGGGGCGGAAACATTTGACGAGCTGTTTGGCAGGACAGGTGAATTTTCTGATTTCTACCGTTTGCGCATAGCCGTATTCGCACATTGACCAATCTCCAGAAGCGGCGGTCAGGAGATTTTCGCAAAGCTCTGCGCCTTTCTCGCTGTCTGCGTGGTATGCGGTATAATTCTTATCCTCACAGGAAATGCTTATCGTATCTTTGTCCTGTGCCGTAATTTTAACGGATTTTCGGGTCTGCTCGTCTGTCTGCTCGTCAAATACCGCTGTCCTGCCGTTTTCTGAAAAGCTCGCCACAAAGCCGTTTTCATCGACCCATATACCTTTCAGAAATTCGTCTTTATCCGATATTTCGCCTGACGGCACAGATGCCACGGTGCGCAGGGAGCTGTTCAAGTTGCCTGAGGCTGATGATGCTGAGCTGTTTTGTAAAGAGGCGTCGGAATTTGCTCTGCCTGCGGTGCAGGAGGACAGGAATACCGCTGTGATTAATGCTGTTGCTGTTATTGAAAATAAAAACCGATTCTTTCTCATATTGATTCCTTTCTGATATTTGCCTGATATTTACAGTAATGCAGTGCCTTGTTTTCGTTAACCGCCGTGAAGCTTTTCTGTACATAATTTTACCATAAAATTATGTCAGATTGTCGATAAACCTCTATCGTTGTTAAAAATGGGGTTTGGGGCATAGCCCCAAGTAGCAGGTTGTCAGCCAGTTTGTGTCGTTGCATCGTGCAACGACTGGGGGTGGCTGACTACAAGCATCCTTGCTTGAGCAGGGACGCCAGTCCCCGTATTTTCCCCCGGCACGGATGCCGGGCGTGTATGCCAAAAGGCTCTATGCAAGGACGCATACAAGTGGTCGAACAAAGTCGGTGCAGGACGCACCGACAACAAACGACCACAATTGAACAGATGCAGAGCCAACAAAGCATACACAGCCTTTCACCCGGGAAAGGGGCTTTCGGCAAGGATGCCGAAATAAGGACACACCGAGCTTTGCAGGAGGCAAAGCCATCAGAGTGTCGTAAAGGGGATAGGGATAGTAAGTCAGAAGTTTGTTTCAAAAACAGACTTTTTCTTCAAGCTGACATAATTTTACCATAAAATTATGATTATTACAATAGGGCAAGCAACATACAAACGAAATTATTCATTTTGAAAATACGTTTACATATCAGCTTAAAAATTCCTGAAAAAAGCAATTTATTTCACTTAATTTATTAGCCTGCAAAAAATAAATAAATATTTTTCAAAACCCCCTTGACAGCCTGTTGGCATTGTGCTAAAATACCCAAAGCAAAATCGATTTTTCCGTGTAATATCGGCTTTGTAAAAAAAAAGAGAGCTTGTGCGGAGCGTTTATTGCAAGGCTTTGCACAAAATGTGAAAACGATTACTGAATTTTGTCTGCCGTTAGGTAAATTTTTATCTTTATTTAGGCGGACAACAGGAAAGGTGTGGTGAAATGTTCCAGTTCAAATGGATGCTCGGAAAGATGAAGGGCTACCGTGCGGTGTATGCCGTTGCGCTGTGTCTGTCTGTAGTTATACAGTCATTCTTCCTTACAGGACCGATGATCGTAGAACAGATAATCAGTATATTTATATCCTCGCCCGACGCTTTAAAGAACATTGAAAATCAGCGTGATCTGCTGATACTGCTTTGCGTTGCGATGATTTTATTCGTATTCGTGCGTACCTGCCTTCAGTTCCTTGCAAAAACTCTGTATGAGATAGTATCGCAGGGAGTGCTGCAGAAGGTGCGAAACGAGCTTTTTGAGCGTATTCAGAATCAGGATATGCACTTCTTTGACACTCATACAAAAGGCGACCTTGTAACAAGGCTTACGGGCGACCTTGATATGATACGTCATTCTATCGCCTGGATAATAATGATGGTGGTTGAAAGCTGTGCGTTGTTCCTCTTTACAGTTATATATTTCTTTACGCTTGACTGGCTGATGACACTTTGCATACTTGCGCTTACCCCGATACTGTTTATTGTGACCCGTATGTTCTCGAAAAGAGTAGGTCCTAAGTATGTGGTACTGCGTGAAAAGCTGTCACGGCTCAATACAAAGGCACAGGAGAATATTGCCGCAAACCGTGTTGTAAAGGCCTTTGCCCGTGAGGAATACGAAAAGGAAGATTTCGATAAGTACAACAGGGATTACTGCGAGCATAATCAGCAGGCGGCTATGGTATGGCTCACATTCCAGCCATACATAGAAACGCTTGCACAGGCACTCTGGGCTGTACAGATGCTTGTCGGCGGTATCTTCGTCATAAACGGCAGGATAACCATAGCTCAGTACACCGTATTCTCCGGACTGTTATGGACAATAGCAAACGCTATGAGAAATATCGGTATGCTGATAAACGATTTACAGCGTTTCTTTGCAAGTATATCAAAGATAATAGATATATACTACGCACGTCCGCATATAGAGAATAATCATAACAGCAAGGAACGTCCCCGTCTTAACGGCGATATAGAGTTCAGGAATGTAACTGCGAAATTCGGAGATGTTACCGTGCTTCACGATATAAATCTTCATATAAAGCACGGAGAAACCGTTGTAATAATGGGCTCTACCGGTTCGGGAAAAACAACGCTGATGAACCTTATAGCGAGATTTTACGATGCGTCGGAGGGCGGAGTATATGTTGACGGAAAGAACGTCAAGGATTATGAGCCTGATGTACTTCGTGCGAATATCGGTATGACTACTCAGGAGGTATTGCTGTTCTCGGATACGGTTGACGGTAATATAGCCTACGGCAAATCCGACCTGCCTTTTGAAGATGTAAAGAACTTTGCTCATCTTGCCTCGGCATATTTTATTGAGAAGATGCCCGAACAGTATGATACCATAATAGGAGAGAGGGGCGTCGGTCTGTCCGGCGGTCAGAAGCAGAGAATAGCACTTGCAAGAGCTATGGCTATCCGTCCGCCGATACTGATACTTGACGATACCACCTCTGCACTTGATATGGAAACAGAGGCAGAGATACAGGAAAACCTCAATAATCTTGACTTTGAGTGTACAAAGCTTATCATAGCTCAGCGTACATCCTCCGCAAGATATGCAGACAGGATCGTTATCCTTGAGGACGGTCGCATAAAGGAATGCGGTACGCACGATGAGCTGATGAAGCAGCGTGGATATTACTATGAAATATATACCCTCCAGAACGGTAATGAAGAGGAGGCGGTTTAAATGGCAAGAAACAAATTTGACGTTGACGAAAGACTTGAGACACCATTTGATTTCAAGCATTTCAAACGTGCAATGGTTTATGTAAAGCGTTATAAGTGGAAGATGATACTGGCACTTTCGCTGTCTGCAATATCGGCAATAGTTGCGCTTATCGGCCCTTTGCTTACAAAAGAGGCGGTCGATGTGGCGATACCCGACGGAAATATTCCTTATATAGTATTTTTGTCGATAGGCTTTTTGCTGTCTATAATTGTCAGCGTTGTACTCGGAAATATCCGTCAGCGTATTATGACAAAAGCCGGTCAGCTTATGATATACGATATAAGAAAAGACCTGTTTGCGCATTTGCAGGAACTTCCGTTCCAGTATTATGACGACAGACCGCAGGGTAAGATACTTGTTCGTGTCGTAAACTATGTGAATAATGTATCGGATATGCTGACAAACGGCATAATCAACTTCATTCTTGAAATATTCAACCTTATATTCATAACGATATTCATGTTCTCGGTTGACGCAAGGCTGGCGCTTGTTATATTTGCGGGCGTTCCCGTGTTCATTATTGTGATGATAATACTGAAAAACAAGCAGAGAAGGGCGTGGCAGGGAGTTTCAAACAAGAACTCCAACCAGACGGCATATCTTGCGGAGAGCATTAACTGTATGCGTGTAACGCAGAGCTTTGCGAGGGAGAACGAAAACCTCGGCATATTCCGCAGACTGTCAACAGCCTACAGAAAAGCGTGGATGAAGGCGGTCACGGTAAACAACTTTGTCAGCTTCTCGGTCGATAATATAAGGGCGGTGGTCGATTCGGCACTGTACTTTGTAGGACTGCTCGTTATAGGCTATCCGGCGGTATCGCTCGGCTCGATACTTGCGATGAGCAACTATTCCTCACGCTTCTGGCAGCCGATAATCAATATCGCAAGCCTTTACAACAACTTTGTAAATGCGGTGGCTTATCTTGAGCGTATATTCGAAACAATGGACGAGCCTGTAGATGTAAAGGACGCTGAGGACGCTTATGAAATGCCTGATATTAAGGGCGAGGTGGAATACCGTGATGTTACGTTTGCGTATGAAGAGGGAAAGAACATCCTCGAAAATGTCAGCTTTACGGTAAAGCCCGGAGAAAGCATTGCGCTTGTAGGTCCTACGGGTGCAGGCAAGACTACTATTGTAAATCTGCTGTCACGTTTCTATGACCTTACGGGCGGTGCGGTGTACATAGACGGCAACGATATAAGCAAGGTCACGCTTCACTCACTGCGTGAAAAGATGGGTATTATGATGCAGGACAGCTTCATATTCTCAGGCACTATAGAGGATAATATCCGGTACGGCAAGCTGGACGCTACCGAGGAAGAAATAAGGGCGGCGGCAAAGACGGTATGTGCAGATGAATTTATCATGGGGCTCGAAAACGGATATAAGACCGAGATGTACGAGGGAGGCTCGCAGCTTTCGGGCGGTCAGCGTCAGCTCGTATCCTTTGCAAGAACGCTTATATCCGATCCGAAGATACTGATTCTTGACGAGGCAACCTCATCTATCGACGCAAAGACCGAAAAGGAATTGCAGAAGGGACTTCAGGAGCTGTTGAAAGGCAGAACGAGCTTTATTATCGCCCACAGACTTTCAACAATCAAGAACTGCGACAAGATAATGTTCATCAGCAATAAGGGTATTACCGAAGCAGGCACGCACGATGAACTTATGGCGAAGAAGGGCGACTATTACAAGCTGTGTATGGCGCAGAAGTGATATAATGATGAAACTTATAAAAAATACAGCAATAATACTGCTTGCACTCGGTGTTGTTCTATTAACATCGTGTACCGTACAGGTGCAAATATCCGACAACGGTGAAGGTGAACCGATATTTCAGACGGCTGACGATGAAAATTCGCTCAAAACGTCAAAATCGTATTTGGACAATATGACCCTGGAAGAAAAAATCGGTCAGATGTTTATTGTTTGTCCTGAGGCTCTTAATGTAAGCGAAAACGCCGAAACTGCACAGGCGGTCGATACCGTGACAGAGGTAATGCGTGAGAATCTGGAAAAATTCCCTGTAGGAGGTATAGCTGTTTTCGGCAAAAATATCACAGGAGCAGAGCAACTGCCGAGATTTATCTCCGATTTGCAAAGCAACAGCAAATATCCGCTTTTTGTTGCTGTAGATGAAGAAGGCGGCAATGTTGCCCGTGTCGCAAATTCAGGATTTTTCAATGTAGCAAGCTATAAGAGCATGGCGGAAGTCGGAAAAACCGACAATCCCGCAAAAGCGGAGGAAGTAGGCAGAAAGATAGGTTTTTATCTTAAAAAGATTGGCTTTAATTATGACTTTGCACCTGTAGCGGACGTAAATACAAATCCCGACAACATAGTGATTGGTGACCGCTCATACGGCAATAATCCCGTTACAGTCGGTAAAATGGTATCCGCACTGCTTGACGGTTTGCATAAAAGCGGTATTATAGGAACGCTCAAGCATTTTCCGGGTCACGGTGATACAAAGGATGACACACATTCGGGATATGTCAGCGTTAATAAGTCGTGGGACGAGCTAAAAGCCTGTGAGCTTGTACCGTTCATTTCCGCCCTTGATAAGGCTGATACAATAATGGTATCGCATATTACCGTCACCTCTATTGATAAATTGCCCTCGTCGCTGTCTTATGAGATTATCACCCGTAAATTACGCAATGAGCTTGGATATAACGGAGTAATCATTACGGATTCTATGGCTATGGGAGCGGTTGCTGACAGCTATACGTCCGATATAGCGGCTGTTATGGCTGTAAAGGCGGGTGCTGATATTATTCTCATGCCTGAAAGCCTTGAAAAATCCTTCAACGCAGTACTGAATGCCGTGAACAGCGGAGAAATAAGTATAAGTCGTATTGAGGAAAGTGCAGAACGTGTATTGACCTTGAAAGCAAAATATAAAATAATATGATTTACTGACTGCTGTAACTGACGGTTACAGCAGTTTTGTTTTAGCTATATTTACTAAATCTTCGGGTTTGCGGAGGAAAATATTCTGTTATCGGCTGAAAATACTGCCATTGCCATATAATTTTTATATTGCCGACTTGCTTTTCAGCCATTTTTATGGTAAAATGTAAGCAGATAATGCGGTTAGCCGTATTTTGTAACAGGAAATATATCAATTCACATCTCGAAAGGACACATCATGGAAAATAACAACATGAATGAACAGCAGCCAAACTGGCAGCAGGCGCTGAATGAATTCAGCGATCAGCCCCAACAGCCTGTTTCGCAGGCACAGCCCCAGCAGTATGCACAGCAGGCACAGCCTCAGCAGTACGCACAGCAGGCACAGCCTCAGCAGTACGCACAGCAGTCACAGCCCCAGTTCAACCAGCAGGGACAGCCTCAGTTCAATCAGCAGGGACAGCCTCAGTTCAACCAGCAGGCACAGCCCCAGTTCAATCAGCAGGCACAGTTTGCACAGGCTGACGGACAGTATATGCAGCAGGGTATGCCGGCTTATGATGCAGGCAGCTTTGCGGTAGTTCCGCCTAAGAAGAAAAGCAGTGCGCTCAAGATAATTCTTATTGTACTTGCGGCTGTTATCGTAGTCGGCGGAATACCTCTTGCTTTGTATTTTGCGGGAGTTTTCGGAAAGTCCGGCGGCGGATATGAAACTCTTGAAAAGAACTATTTTGCTGCGGCAGAGAAGAAAGCCGATGAAATTTTCGGCGGAGCTAAGAACATAAAGACAGGTATTGAGCAGACCTTTACCATATCCGCATCTAAGGATGTACTGGGCATTAATGCCGATGTTGCTCCTACCGTAATCAAGGCGACAAGCTATGCGGATGCTTCTGCGGAAAAAGGCTCGGGTACAGCTTCACTTGTTGCCGGCAGTGATGAGTATCTTACGGTAAAATACTGGATGTCGGGAGATAAGCTGTATTTTACTGTTCCCGATCTTACCGAAAAGTACATAGTAATGGATGTCAATGAGCTTGCTTCTTCAATGAAGGATATTTCTTCGGGCAAATCCGATATCGGCAATATACTTACTCTTTCGGATGCTACAGATGAAATGCCCTCGTCATCATCGGGATATGAGGATATTTTAAAGAATATCGACGAAGAAACTATCAACAAGGCTATTGAGATCATAACAGACGCTTACTTCAAGAATTTCACCGCAACGGAGAATAAGTCGGATTCATTAAAGGTTTCGGACGGCACTGTAAACTGCACATCGTACACAATTGATTTCACAGCCGAAAATATAATTGCTTTCTGCAAGGACGTACTTGATGCGGTTGAAAAGGAAAGCAAGATAATGGACGTTCTTTCACAGCTTGGAATCAACAACGCTTCATTCCAGTATCTCAAGACGCTTGTAGACGATGCTACAAAGGATGCGACAGAGGACGAACTCAAGTCTGTAATGGCTACAATGATCGTTTATGCCAAGGATAACAATATCATCGGCAGAAAGATAACAATTTCAGGCGAGATAGAAATCCTTCTCGTAACATACTCGGACAATGCACAGTTTGATTATTCGCTGACAGCGTCAATCTCAGGCGATACGCTGTACGCAGGTGCAAAGGGTACTGTAAACGGCAATAACTACACCGGTACAGGTTCTGTAACATTTAACGGCGAAGCGGCTATCACGGCTGATTACTCTTTTGACGCAACAAACGGTAACGGCACATATAATTTAAAGGTCACGACAGACGACAACGAGAGCTTTGAGGTAAAGTTAAACGTAGCTATGGACGGCAACAACGGTACTTTTGACATTGCGGTTGCTTCAAACGGCACAGAAGTGCTTTCTATCAAGGCAGACAGCAAGGAAATAGCTTATGTTGACGAGGCACTCCCCAAAGTAAATGATTCAAATACGGTCGATATTAACGACAGCGCCGCTCTTGAACAGTTCAGCACAGAGATCTCGGCAAACATTCCTCAGCTCATTACAAAGATTCAGAATGTAAAGACACCCGATATAGTTTGCTATGCGTTTGCTGAAATGATCGCCGCAGGCGGATCGTTTTAAGAATTGAAACCGCAGTAGGATAAAGCGGATATTAAACGCCTTTGCTTAAGCCTTTTGAAACTTAAGTGAAGGCGTTTTTCTGTTAAAAAGTGTGAGAAAGAGTATTGGCGGAAGCTATCCGGAACAGCTATAGGCGGTATTTTGATGTAATTATATCTGCGAGTGTTATATAACTGTTTTGTTTAATAAAAATTAACCGATTCACTGCTTGATATATTTTTGAATACTAAAACAATAAGATTTATTTATCATCGGCTTACAGTGCGTTTTTATTCCGGTGTCAATTTTAATTTGCTTGTAATTATGATAAATCGTATGCGTAATTAATAACAAATCGCACTAATAATATGTAAACTGCTTTAATTGCTCTGATTTTCTTTATATTTTAAAAAATAAATGTGTTATTTCTATGAAAATGCAACGATTAATATTGACTTTTTTGTTGAGATGTGCAATAATATTAAATAAAGATAAGGAGGTAGTTATCTTATGATGGGAATAAAGGAAAACTTTAAAAGAAGCACACTCGAGATGCTCATTCTTCATCTCTTAAAGGGTGAGGAAATGTACGGCTATCAGCTGACTCAGGAAATCGGCAAGAGAAGCAACGGCACATTCAGAATCACTGAAGGTTCTATGTATCCTACGCTTTACAGACTTCTGGACAAGGAGCTTATTGCTGATCGTCTTGAACTTGTAGGTAGAAGACGTACTCGTGTTTATTATCACATTGAGCCTAAGGGTCTTGAGTATCTGGACAAGCTGGAGAAGGTATATGAACTTACCAGCGCAGGTATTGATGCCATTATGAGTTATGTTCCTGAAGACGAAGAATAATTGATTCTTCGCTGAAAACGGCGGTGTACGTTAAGTGGTACACCGCCGTTTATCACATTCCGGCATATTATTAAGGAGAATGATATGTTAAGTTACAGTAAATATATAATAGACGCACACGCTCATATTTTTCCCGATAAAATCGCACAGAAAGCGACAGACAATATCGGTAGTTTCTACAATCTGTATATGAACTTTGACGGTACGGCAGATATGCTTATAAAGCAGGGCGATGAGTGCGGCGTTTCGAAGTATGTTGTACAGTCTGTTGCCACAGTGCCGCACCAGGTAAAGAGAATCAATGATTTTATCGTGAAGTCGGTAGAAAAGTACCCGGATAAGCTGATAGGATTCGGTTCACTACACCCGGATATGAAAGGCATGGAAGAGGAGATCGACAGGCTTATTTCTCTCGGTCTTCACGGGATAAAGCTACATCCGGACTTTCAGAAATTCGCTATAAACGATGAAAAGGCTTGCAGGCTGTATAATGCGGTAGGTGATAAGCTGCCGTTTCTTATTCATACAGGCGATAAGCGTTATAACTACTCGAACCCGTCACTGATGGCGGAAATAGCGAGAAAATATCCGCATACACGCTTTATTGCCGCTCATTTCGGCGGATGGTCGGAGTGGGAAAAGGCGGAGCGTGAGCTTGTGGGACTTGATAATATATGGGTAGATACCAGCAGCTCTTTCTATTCTATGACACCCGAAAAAGCCGCAGAGCTTATTACAAAGTTCGGTTGCGACAGGGTATTCTTCGGTACAGATTATCCTATGTGGAGAGCGGACAAGGATCTTGAGTTTATTGATAGGATACCGCTCGGCGAGGATGTCAAGGAAAAGGTGCTGTGGAAGAACATTAATGATTTTCTCGGATTGGGGCTTTGCTGATGAACTTTGAAAAACCTCTTATATTCGTATCTCCGATAAAGAAAAAATCTGTAATCAAATCCGGCTATCACGGGTATTCTCATAAATGCGGAATATTACTGCTTGAAAAAGCGTTTTCACATATCGGACTTGATTTTTCGGAAAACGATATAGTAAAAGCCGAAAACGGAAAACCGTATATCAAGGGAAATCCTGTTTATTTCAGCATTTCTCACTGTGACGGACTTGCTGTGACTGTTTTGTCAAAAACTCCTGTAGGGGTTGACTGCGAGAGCGTGCGCCGTACAAGCGGTGCTGTTATGAAAAGGTGCTACGGCGACAGTGAAGCAAATCATATTCTGACTTCGGCAGACAGCGACAAGGCATTTTCACGGCTGTGGACGCTCAAAGAAAGCTATGCCAAAATGACAGGCGAAGGGGTAGGCTCCGATTTGAAGATGAAGTGCTTTGATGAGGAGAACGGCAGGACGCTTTTTGAAAGTGGTGCGGTTTTTTATCATTACGGCACACGTTTTAATAATGAAGATTACTATATAAGCGTCTGCGTCAAGACGGACGATAAAAAGTCGGTTGATATTATTAAAAAGGCAGATTTTGACATTGACAACGAACATATTTTGTTGTAAAATGTATTAGATAACTGAAAAAAGCGAACGGGAGCTTGTTTGACAGGCTGAGAGGGAAATGAAATTTCCGACCGATAACTTGATTTGGGTAATGCCAACGTAAGTAAAACAGCGCATACGGTGGTGTTCCGTATGCGTTTTTTATTGCCCGAAAGGAGTTTATATATGAACATAACACCAAAGCAGATGCTTTTATATGCGGTAAGCGACAGAGCGTGGAGCAACAGTGACGAGGAATTTCTGTCACAGGCAAAGCAGGCGATAAAGAGCGGAGTTACAATATTCCAGCTTCGTGAAAAGCACACAAGCTATGAGCATTTCAGAGAGATCGCCCTTAAGCTGAAGCCGATATGCAAGCAGTACAATGTTCCGCTTATTATCAACGATAACGTAAAGCTGGCAAAGGAAATCGACGCAGACGGTGTTCATCTGGGACAGGATGACCTTGACATAAAAGCCGCAAGAGAATATCTCGGAGCGGATAAGATAATAGGCGTATCCGCTCATAATGTAAAAGAGGCGCTGGAGGCGGAAAACGGCGGTGCGGATTATCTCGGAAGCGGTGCGGCATTTGTGACCTCGACAAAGACGGACGCAGGTGCGATAGATCACAAGGTGCTGTCCGATGTTGCACATTCGGTCAAAATACCTGTGGTTGCGATAGGCGGTATAAACAAGGATAACATATCACAGCTTGAGGGGCTTGGCCTTGACGGAGTAGCGGTAGTATCGGCAATTTTTGCGGCTGACGATATTTCGTCTGCTGTCATAGATTTAAAGGCTAAAGCCGAAAAAGCAGCGGAAAGTTCGGTAAAATAAGAAAGGACCTGATATTATGAAAAAGATACTTACAATAGCCGGCTCGGACTGCAGCGGCGGTGCGGGAATACAGGCTGACATAAAGACAATAACGATGCACGGAATGTACGCAATGAGCGCAATCACGGCACTGACGGCGCAGAATACAACGGGAGTATACGGTATTATGAACAGCTCGGCTGATTTTCTGAAGAATCAGATAGACTGCATATTTAACGATATTCGTCCCGATGCTGTAAAAATTGGTATGGTAAGCGATGTCGAAATAATCGAGGCGATAGCGCAAAAGCTGAAAGAATACAAGTCTGTGAATATAGTAGCCGATCCTGTAATGGTAGCGACCAGCGGCAGCCGTCTTATCAGCGAGGACGCTACAGACGCACTTATGACAAGGCTTCTTCCTCTTGCGGATATTATCACGCCGAATCTTGCGGAGGCTGAGGTGCTGACCGGTATGAAGATAACCACAAGAGAAGAAATGGAAAAGGCGGCAAAGGTGCTTTCAGATAAGCTCCCTTCAACCGTCGGAATAGTAATAAAGGGCGGTCATCTTGATGATACAGCCGACGATCTGCTTTATGTCGGCGGTGAAAATCACTGGATAAATGGCAAGCGCATAGATAATCCGAATACGCACGGCACAGGCTGTACATTCTCATCTGCCATAGCCTGCAACCTTGCTTTAACGTCAGATAAGGTACAGGCTGTCACAAACGCAAAGGAATATCTTGCGGGAGCAATCGCCGCAAAGCTGGATTTAGGCAAGGGCAGTGGTCCGCTTATGCACAACTATAAGATAGTCGAAAAGGATATATAAGATGTCCTTTGTTGAGTTTAACAATGTCACCTTCGGCTATAAGGAGGACGATTATCTTCTGCTTGAGGATTTGTCGTTTTCGGCTGAAAAGAATGATATAATTACCGTTATCGGTGCGTCCGGCTGTGGAAAAAGCACGCTGTTCCGTCTTATGACCTGTCTTGAAACGGAATATAAGGGCAGTATCACGATAAACGGGAAAACACCGAAAGAGGCGACCGGCACGGCGGCATTCATGCCGCAGAAGGATCTGCTTATGCCGTGGCGGAACATACTTAAGAATGTGACCTTGCCGCTTGAGGCACTGCCTATGTCAAAGGCCGAGCGTATCTCGCAGGCAAAAGAGGCAATAGAAAAAGTGGGGCTGTCGGGTTGTGAGAATAAACGTCCGTCAGAGCTTTCGGGCGGTATGCGTCAGAGAGTATCGTTTGCAAGAACGCTTGTACAGCTGTGGCACGGCAGAGAGCTTATGCTGCTTGACGAGCCGTTCTCGGCACTGGATTCGCTTACAAGGATCTCTATGCAGGACTGGCTTATCGGGCAGGTAAAGGGACTTGATGCCACGGTTATGATGGTAACGCACGATGTTGAGGAAGCTATGCTTGTCGGCAATAAAATCTTTCTGCTCAGCGGCAGACCCGTAAAGCGGATAAAGGTCATTGATGTAAGTCATATCACCTGCCGTGAGGATCTGTACACCCCGTCATCTGTCGAACTTAAAAACGAACTTGTCAGGGCATTCCTTACGGAAAAAGCAGAGAGGGGAGATAATATATGAAAAAACACCTTCCTGCAGTGCTTACCGGAATAGGTCTGCTTATATTATGGCAGGTCATCGCAATGTGCATAAATGCGGCGTACATTCTGCCGTCACCGACACAGATCGCAGTGAAAATATGGGAGCTTCGGGAGCCGTTGTTTACGGTACATACTCCTGCGACAATGCTTGTAACGCTTATAGGACTTCTTATTTCCGTGGTTCTCGGTGTGTGGCTTGCCGTTGTGATGGAACGTTTCGAGTGCGTAGAAAGGGCGTTATACCCTGTAATCGTCACAACGCAGACGATACCGGTAACGGCGATAGCTCCGCTCTTTGTGCTGTGGCTCGGATACGGCATATGGAGCAAGGTGCTTGTTGCTGTGCTTATAACATTCTTCCCGATAACCATATCGGTACACGACGGACTTAAATCCGCAAAAAGAGAAAACGAGGAACTGCTCAGGACTATGGGAATGAGCGGTACGGCGATATTTTTCAAGCTGAAATTTCCTGCCGCATTGCCGTCATTCTTTTCGGCAATAAAAATGGCGATACCGCTCAGCATTCTTGGAGCGGCAATGGGCGAATGGCTCGGTGCGCAGAGCGGACTGGGATATTTCAGTAAACGTATGATGACACAGCTTGACGGTGCGGGAGTATTTGCTCCGGTAGTTGTTCTTGCGGTGTGTGCAATGCTGGTTGTAGCTGTTATCAGTGCAATAGAAAGAAAACTAATAACATGGAGAAAGGAAATTTAACATGAAAAACAAAAGATTTACGGCGGTTGCCACAGCGGCGGCTATTATGCTGGGCGTGTGCGGCTGTGCAGGCAACACGGCTTCGTCTACAGTAGGAGGCAGTACCGATGTTTCTTCTGCAAGCAGTGAAGCGAAGGATCTCGAGGAGGTTTCTGTTGTACTGGACTGGTACCCCAACGGTTCACACGTTTTCCTCTATGACGCTATAGAGGAGGGCTATTATGAGGAAGAAGGACTTAAGATAAAGGTTGAGTTTCCCTCTAACACGAATGACGCTATTTCAATGACCTCCGCAGGCAAGGCTGATATAGGATTTTACTATATGCACGATGTAATACAGGCTAATGCCAATCAGAATATTCCCGTTGTTTCTATCGGTGCGGCAGTACAGAATCCTGTAAATGTGCTTATGTCGCTCGGTGACAAGAACATAAAGACGGTAGCTGATTTAAAGGGCAAGAAGATAGGCTACGGCGGATCTGTACTCAATGAAGCGTTTGTAAAGACGATGCTTAAGAACGCAGGTCTTAAGGAGGACGATGCGGAGCTTATAGATGTCGGATTTGAGCTTATGTCTTCTATGACAACAGGTCAGGTTGACGCTACAATCGGCGGATTTGTAAGCCACGAAGTACCCGAACTTGAAAATCAGGGCTTTACCGTAAACTATATCAAGCCTACCGAAAACGGCGTGCCTGACTATACTGAACTTGTATTCGTAACATCTAAGGAAAATGCAGAGAAGAACGCCGACAAGCTGACACGATTCCTCCGTGCGACAAAGAAGGGCTATGAGCATGTAAAGGCAAATCCCGAAAAGGGCGTTGAGAACCTGCTCAAGAATCAGAACACCGAAAACTTCCCACTCAACAAGGACGTTGAAACAAAGAGTGTAGCTACTATCCTTTCTCTTGCTGAAAAGGATGGTGCACCTTTCTTATCACAGAGCGAGGAAACATGGACAAACAACATCAAGTGGATGCTTGACACAGGCGTTATCACTAAGTCTGTTGACGCTAAGGATATGATAGTAAAGCTCGTTGACTAATGGCGAAAAGCGTATAAGTAAATACCGGCATCGGTTAAGGATGCCGGTATTTTTTATATTATGATTCCGCTGAGGTGGTCAACCTCGTGCTGTATTATCTGAGCGGTGAAGCCCTCATACGTTTTTATCTTTATCTTGAAATTACTATCAAGATAACGCACTTTTATCTTCTTGTATCGCTTTGTTTTCCGTAAACCGTCAAGCGACAGACAACCTTCTTCCGTTTCATAAGCACCGTCTGACTTTATTATTTCGGGATTGTACATAAGAAGGTAATCGCCGTTGTCGTTTATGGCGATAATGCTTTTAAGTACGCCTATCATATTTGCCGCCATGCCGACACAATGCTCGGAATTTGCAATCAATGTTTCGAGCAGGTCTTCGCCGGTTTGCCTGTCATTTTCTGTCGCAGGGGCGGACTTCTGCGACAACAGGAAAATATCTCTGTTGATTTCTTTTATCATAATACATCAGCCTTTTTCTTTTTATTTTACCATATTTCAAGCTGTTTTGGCAAGTGGGGTAAAAATTACGTTTGCACAAAATGTAACCTGTTTGTGCCGAATACGATATTGCTTATTGTGTATTTATGTATTATAATAACCTCAGACAGATAATCCGTTCACACGGATTATCCCGTGCAAAAGCACGGTTGGCGGTTACCCGCCTGTCTGAGAACATTTTATCATCAAATCCTTTTGTCAAAACACAAAAGTACGGCGTACCGCCGTGTCGGCTTACGCCGACTTGATTTGTGATATGATGAAGTATCGGCTTTATAACGGTTGACTAATCCGCTTTGTCTTGTTATAATAGTATACAGATTTTTTTGATATAAAAGCACAAATTAAAAACGCTTTATATCAATAAACAGATAAAAGGAGAAGATAATATTTGGAAAAATTCACTCAATTGCTCGCCGGACTTGGCGGAGCCTTATTGCTTATATTCGCTGTCGTTGCGTCTGTAATGCTCAACAGCACTTATGTCCCCGATGACAGCGACAGTTCTTCCGCACCTGTGACTACCGCCGCTACGACCACCAAAGCCCCCGAAACCACTCCCGTCACCACAAAGCCGCAGACGACAACTCCTGTTACCACAAAGGCTCCCGAAACAACGACAGTCGCTACAGAACCTCTTGAGTGGGGAGAAGAAGCCTTCAGCGCCACAATGTATGTAAATCAGTCCTGCTACAGCAGAATAAAGGCACTGATGGGTTCAGAAGCCGTTAAACAGTATACATACGGCGAAGCGGTAAACGTTGTCGCAAAAACCGACACAGGTTATTACAAGATCAATGACGGCGAATATATTCACGGCGATTATCTGAGCGAAACCGAACTTTGATAATAAATTATGAATAAATCAAGCAATGTTATAATAGAAAAATTCACGGCATTTTTTCTTGCCGTTATAACGCTCGCCCTCGTCAGCGTGAGTGCAGGTGCCTCCGAAAACGGCGATTCTTCGACCGATGCTGTTAAAAAGCCCGAAAAGTGTTACGAGCTTGTGACGGGCGGAAACGAAGAATACTACAGCAAAATAACCATCAACAGCCGTTCCGTGCTGATAAGCGGATGCTATAAAAACGACCCGGTCACCGACATCACCTTGCAAAGCTGCGGTACTGTATCATCAACTCTTAAGGTAAACCCGGACGGCACATTCACCTCTGTACTTAACCCCTCCGAGCCTATAGGAAGCTCCGACCGCATCGTTATCAAGCTGAAATCGGGAGCAAAGCTGAGTTACCTCATAATGTATGATGATAACCGCTACTTCCCCGACAACAAGCTCAGCAAGCAAAATCTGTCGGTGATTGAAAAAGCAGTACCTACCTCCGCAAAATCGTGGGCAGGCTATGTCACCGATGAGCTTACAGAGGAAGGTGTAAAACAGACGCTTGACGAGGTCGCCTATCTTGCCGATTACATCGCAGGCGATATAAAGGACGATTACAAAAAGCTCGAAGCGATAGCAAAATGGGTATCCGACAATATTTATTACGACCGTGACGCAAAAGAAAATTCGGTAACTCAGTCCGAGATATGTATAAAGAATGTTCTCAAAAGCCGCAAAACAGTATGCGTCGGCTATTCTGCACTTTTCAGCGCACTGTGTGAAGCACAGGGGCTTTATGTCGTAAACGTAAAAGGTACGGCAACATCAGACACGGTAGATTACTCCGACCTTGCAGACGGACCTGTAAACCACGAATGGTGCGCCGCACTGATTGACGACAGATGGATATGGGTAGACTGCGTATGGAACAGCAACCTGAAATTCCAAAACAACGAGTATGTTTCTTTAGGAGCAAACACCGAAATGTATTTTGATATTTCACCGCTTGCCATGTCCTTCGACCATTGCGCATATCTTGCCGAAAAGCGTTATTATTTCTGTGCCGGCGAATATTTCAGCCAACAGGACACAACCACCCCCGACAGCAGAAATGAAAGCACCCCCTCGGCAGAAACCTCCGCAGCTGCAACCAAGCCTCTGATCTATACCGCTCCCGAAAACTATTCGCCCGTTACGAGCGATGTTAAATCGCACGAAGAAAGCGACAGTGCCAACGGCAATCTCACATGGATAGCCGTACTGACTTTATTCGTTGCGGTATTCATAGTCTTTGATTTTATCAGCATAAAGAAACTGAAAAAATAAGCCATCGGTAAGGCTTCAGCCTTATTGACATACAGAAAACACAAAATACGAAAGGAATTCAGACCAATGGTAGTTATTGAAATGGAAAACGGCAAAAAGATAAAGATAGAGCTTTATCCCGAAATTGCACCTATCACCTGTGCAAACTTTGAAAAGCTCGTTAAAGAGGGCTTTTATGACGGGCTTATCTTCCACCGTGTAATCAGCGGCTTTATGATTCAGGGCGGCGACCCCGAAGGCACAGGAATGGGCGGCGCAAAGGAAAACATCAAGGGAGAATTTGCTCAGAACGGCGTAAAGAACGATTTAAAGCACACAAGAGGCGTTATCTCTATGGCTCGTTCGATGATGCCCGACAGCGCAAGCTCACAGTTCTTTATAATGCACAAGGACGCTCCTCATCTCGACGGCGGTTATGCCGCTTTCGGCAAGGTAGTTGACGGTATGGACGCAGTTGACGAAATCGCAGATACCGAGGTTGACTGGAACGACAAGCCCACAACTCCTCAGGTTATGAAGAGAGTTTATATTGAAGACTAACAGCGTTTAAACCACGCAAGGTTTACAGCACAGGCTTCTGTATTACGCAGAGGCCTGTATTTATTATAAAAAGTTTTTTATAAATTTTCTCAAAAGCGTGACCTTTATAAAAATATCCTGTCTTTATAGGTGAACAGGCTGTTTAATAAAAATGAAAGGGAGTGAGAATTATGGAAGACAGCAGGATTATAGAATTATTCTTTGCGAGAGATGAAAAAGCAATATCCGAAACCCACGGCAAATACGGCAGATACTGTTACTCTATCGCCTACAACATACTTGCCGTGAATGAGGACTGCGAGGAGTGCGTAAACGATACGCTGATGAAGGCGTGGAATGCAATTCCGCCGCAGAAGCCGAAAAAGCTGTCGGCATTTCTCGGCAGGATAACACGCAACCTTTCGCTGAACAGATTCTTTGAGAAAACAGCAGATAAAAGAGGTTCGGGACAGACAGCCGCCGTTCTTGATGAGCTGGCTGAATGTGTGTCGTCCGGTGTTACTACGGAAGATATTTCCGACAACAACACGCTAAGGCACGCCCTCAACGATTTTCTCTTCTGCCTTGAACCCGAAAAACGTATTATCTTTATGCAAAGATACTGGTATATGATGCCGATTAAGGTGATTGCCGCCGAACATTCATCTACCGAAAGCCGCATAAAAATGATACTTCTCAGAACCCGAAGCGAACTTAAGGAACATCTTATAAAGGAGGGTATAACGCTATGAAAGAAAAACGCTTACTGAATGAACTCGGCAATGTAAACGATGAATTTGTCGAACAGGCAAAGCCGAAAATCAAAAACAACAGAAAAAAGCTGTACGCTGTTATCGGCTCGGTGGCTGCTGCGGCGGCAGTGTTTGTGACAGTATTCGCAACCGGAAACGGTTTACTCAAAAATGCCGATAATGATTTCAACAATTCATCATCAGCAATCACAAACGAATCAACAAACGAAACAACAGCTTTGGCGTACAGCAATATTAATATTTATTATCTGAAAGGCACAAGCACGGAAAAAGCAAGTAAATATCTTGCCTGCGACCCTAAAGTTATTTTTTCCGAATGGAAAAAGCTCAATAACATCGGCGATGATGTACGTTTTATCAAGTGCTTTATCAACAGCAACGGCAAAGAGAAAATCAACGAAAGCACAGCCACCTACATTGTCGGTGACAAAGCAACTCTTGAACTGACAATATCTAGCGATATAAAGAAATATTACGAAAAACACGGAGAAGAACCTCTGCTCTCTTCTCTCAAAAAAACATTTACCGAATATTCCGACTTCTGCACCGATTATAAACTCATAATTGAATAAACCTATATAACGCTGTAAACCGACACAGATTTACAGCGTTATATGTTTCTCTACCGTCTGAGCCGGCTAACGAAAAAAGCAAGAAGCAGTTATTACTACCGGAAAAGCACGTTTGTCAACCATCCAAAACGTTCGATTTGTATTATTCTCGCTCTGAATCTGTCTGAGTTTTTGTTGTACAAATCTTTATTTTTCTGTCAGGTTTTTATTGAACAGTGCATATTTTTATATGAATAGGCTTTTTCTGCAAGCTGAACCCCCGTCACACGACGGGGGTTCTGATTTTTACTTATCTATATCCTTTACACGCTTAAATGCGTACCACCGAATCCTCAGGTGAATTTTTCATTCTTTTAGAGCCGTAGATTGCCGTGCATCTGTACTTCAGCCTCAACTTATCGGCAATAAGAGCAACAAATTCTGAGTTTGTCGGCTTTCCTCTCGATGTATGAATAGTGTATCCGAAATAGCTGTTGAGCGTGTCTACATCTCCCCTGTCCCACGCAATTTCTATTGCGTGACGTATTGCACGTTCAACTCTTGACGGCGTTGTTTCATACATACGGGCAACGGTCGGATAGAGCAGCTTTGTGATACAGTTTATCATGTCGGGATCCTCAACCGAAAGCATGATTGCGGTTCTGAGATAATGATACCCTTTGATATGAGCAGGTATACCGATCTGATGTATTATCTCCGTCACTACGCACTCCATATCGGATTCGTCCGATGCGGTATTGCGTCTGCCGTTTATCTTGTCGTTATATACCGACAAAACCTTTGATACAAGCGTTTCCGGATCAAACGGACGTATCATATAATAGTCCGCTCCTGCGTCCATCACCTCAAACTCGACCTTTGCAGAATCATAGTTCGCCGTTACGAATATAACAGGAGCATATTCTCCGCTTCCTTTTAGTGTCCTGATTATATCGCAGACATCAAGACCGGGTGTTTTTGCGTCAAGGATAACCACAGCAGGACGCTCCGTAAGCACATAGTCAACAAGAACCTTTCCCATCTTCGGTCTGGTTATTGCATACAGCCCTGCCTCTTTGAAAGCGGTGGCCCATGATATTCCAAGCTCTAACGAATCATCCCCTATAAGTACTCTGATAGATTGTGACATTTTCTTACCTCCATAGTTTTATTGCTTCTATAATATAACACAAACTGGAAAATAATTCAAGATGATTTTACCAAATTTTTTCAGTTTTTTTGAATCGAAGTCCGAATTGATAATATAAAAACGAATTATCGGATTACCTAACCCAATATGTAGAAATTTGCTTCTTCTTATTTATTATATATCCGTGAAATGACCGTTTTCAACATTTTTCGACAAATTTCTGCAATAAAAAACCGTTTTCGTGATTTTGCACAATATATATGTCGATTTGTAGCTTTTTTATGTGAATAAAAGAGGTCTGTAACTATCACGTTTCTTCGGATAAACGATTTTTGCTGTGATAACGGCGAAACGCTTTCGCATAGCCTCATAAAGACTTTGCGAAAGCGTTTTTCGTTTACAAATTTACGCCGCCTGTTCTTCGGTTTCACCGAGTGACAGCAAATGCTCGTACATACTCTGTGCAAATATCCCGTATCCGTGAGCAGGGTCGCTTATAAAAACGTGCGTTACCGCTCCGACAAGCCGCCCGTTCTGCACTATCGGGCTTCCGCTCATTCCCTGCACTATTCCGCCTGTCAGTTCTGTCAGCCGTTCATCTGTTACTTTTATTACCATATTCTTGTTGTCCGCAGAATTTCTGTCAACGCTTTCTATTTCAACGCTGTACATTTCGGGCTTGCCGCTGTCAACGGTCGATAATATATACGCTTGTCCGCACTGTACCTCACTTGCAAATGCAAGCGGCATCAACTGCCCCTGCATATCTGCTTCTTCAAGCACGGCATAAAGCCCGCATCCGCAGTTATCGGTTATTCTGCCCTTTACGTCCGACGGTTTCAGCGTACCGCAAAGTTCACCGGGACAGTCACGTTCCCCTCTTTTTACGCTGGTTATCACCGCAGGCACTATCTGACCTGTTCCGAGCGGAAGGATCTCCCCCGTGTCGACATCGCATACAGCGTGTCCAAGTCCCGCACCGGCAAGTGTATCCGGCTGGTAAAACGTCATAGTACCGATTCCTGCCGTGCTGTCACGCACCCAAAGCCCTATTCTCTTTTTGCCGTCGCTGTCGCACTTTATTTCAACATCGGCTGTATATTCACAGCCATCTCTTATATAAGTCAGCGTTGCATATTCTCCGCACCCGGATATAAGATCGCTCATATTTGCTGAAGACGTAATTTTCTCCCCGTTTATTTTTGTTATAACATCTCCCTTTTCTATTCCTGCTATGCCGGCGGGAGATAATTCAAAAGCATCTTTGCTGTCGCCCACCTTGGCAAATCCGGTTACTATAACACCGTCTGTCAGCAGCTTGATACCAAACGGCGTTCCGCAGACATAAAGATCGGGTCTTTCGTATTCCGCACTGCATTTCATCGGGTAACACGGCGAATTTACGGATATATATTTCTCTGCACACGCACCGCCGTACATTATATTTGAAAAAAGCGTAACCGCAGTAAAAATACCGCTGATAAGTTTTATCTTTTGTACCATCGGATAATCTTTTCCTTTCGTTTTTCTCACAGAATTATTATCTGCGTGTGCAATTTTTATATAAGAGGTATTTTTTAATTTTATAAATTGTACGGGTTGGAAAAAACAAAACCGAATGCAATTTTCTTCACAGGATGCTCACAATAAATATGTTGATTTTTCCGGTTTCTTGTGTTATCATTAAATTATAGAAATTTAAAAAATTAATTGAAACGGAAAAGGATAAAATGAAGATTTTTGTAATCGTATTAAAGGTATTTATGATGATAGCAACGGGAGTAATAGCGGTAGTGCTGAATATTCTCGGACTTATTTCGCTGATAACTACCGAAACTACCGACGTAAGCTCGATAATGGGCATATTGATATTCTGGATGTCATTCACCGTTATATGCTATATAGTGCCTGTGTTCTTTGCTATGCTGAAAAAATATTTTATCTGCGGCGCTCTTACCTTCGTCGGATTGATATGCGTACTCATCCTGCACGAAATGCTACCGGGCGACCCAGGATACCTTTATATGCCGCTCCTTATTATAACGGTACTCGGCATACTTCTTGCGATATTCGGCAACTGGGATAAGATACACGGAAATATCGAAAAGCGTGAAAAGGAAAAGAACAAGGCAGCCCCCTCTGTTCTGGGCGGCACTACCGCTCCGGCTGACGAAGTGGTTTCAAAAAAAGCCGCTAAGAAAAGGGCTAAAGCAAAGAAATAAACGTTTTGCGAAAGGGTGATATTATGGCACTTCTTACAGAAAACGAACAGTTCCATCTTAAAATCAAAAAAGGCGATGTCGGAAGATACGCTATTCTTCCCGGCGACCCCGGCAGAGTTCCGCTTATAGCAAAATATCTCGACAATGCGGAATTTGTTGCGTCAAACCGTGAATATACGACCTATACGGGTTATCTCCTCGGCGAAAAGGTAAGCGTTGTTTCAACGGGTATCGGCGGTCCTTCCGCCGCAATTGCCGTTGAAGAGCTTATCCGCTCAGGCACGGATACTTTTATAAGAATAGGCACAAGCGGCGGTATGGATATAAGCGTTTCCGGCGGCGACTTGGTTGTGGCGCAAGCGTCAATACGAAGTGAGGGAACATCGCACGAATATATTCCCGAAAACTACCCTGCGGTAGCGGATTTTGAAGTAACCACCGCACTTAAAGCCGCAGGCGACGCATTATCGGAAGATGTTGACGGCAAGCGTTGCCACGTCGGAGTAGTTCACAGCAAGGACAGCTTTTACGGCGAGATAGAGCCATTACAGATGCCTGTAGGAGATAAGCTCTCGGATAGCTGGGCGGCTTATGTAAAATGCGGCTGTCTTACTTCCGAAATGGAATCCGCCGCAATATTCTCCGTAGCCCTTGCAAGAAGAAAACGTGCAGGCGCTGTATTCACAGCCCTCTGGAACGTCGAAAGAAGCAACGCAGGACTTCCCGATACTGTCTGTATGGACAGCGACAGAGCGATAAGAACGGCAGTGAACGCAGTAAAAATACTTATAGAGCAGGACAGGAAAAATGGCATTTGAGCATATTTTATTCGACCTTGACGGAACTTTGACAGATTCATACGAGGGTATAGCAAAATGCGTGCAGTATGCCCTTCACTATTACGGCATTGAAGAAAACAACGAAGAAAATCTGAAAAGATTTATCGGCCCTCCGCTTTGGGAATCGTTCCATATCTTCTATGATTTCCCCGAAGAAAAGGCGAAAGAGGCGGTACTGAAATACCGTGAACGCTATCACACTGTCGGAGTATACGAAAACAAGGTCATAGCAGGTGTTCCCGAAACGCTGAAAACACTTTATGACAACGGCAAAAAGATATACCTTGCCACCTCAAAGCCGCTTAAGCTCGCTAAAATAGTGCTTGAGCATTTTGATCTGGCAAAATATTTTACTTTTATATGCGGAGCGTCACTTGACTTCTCGTTTGAGGACAAGGCAAGCATAATAAACTATGTGCTTGACAATCAGCATATAGAAAACCGTTCATCCGCCATTATGATAGGCGACAGGAAATTTGATATAATCGGCGCAAAACAGTGCGGTATAAAATCTGTCGGTGTGCTATGCGGCTTCGGCTCTGAGGACGAGCTTAAAGAATATAAAGCGGATTATATCGTGCCTGAATTTTCCGATATTTTAAACATAATAATGGAATGACAGTCCTGTTATATTTTTCGGCTTTCCGGTTATAATAATGTGCGTAAAGACAACTTTACTCATATTTATTTCTGAAAGGAAGTACGAAAAATGGGAACAGAACACGCAAACAAGTGCATCGCATGTTCAATAACGAACTGTAAGCATCACTGCTGCTGTGCGGATTACTGCTCACTCGATCATATCCAGATCGGCACACACGAGGCAGACCCCACTCAGAAGGCTTGCACAGACTGCAAGTCATTTGAACTGAAGGCGTAAACAACCATATAAAAAGGCTCCCGGAGTATTTCGCTCCGGGAGTCATTTTATAAAGAGGTAATTACTTTGTTATACGTTTCTTTCGGTTTCCTTTGCTGCCATAAGTCCGTCCAGTAAATCCTTATCCTTGAACGTACAGGTCGTGCGGTCATAGAATACATCGGTTACATCCCACAGCACAGGGAGCATACCTCTCGAATATGCCTCCTTGCAGACGCTTGAAAGATATAGATTAATGTATTTTGCCTGCTTGTTCTTTGTTGTACAGCCATATTCACCTATAATAACGGGGATACCCTTGTCTACAAAGGTAGTTTTCATCATATCCATATACTTTGTGAGCAGCTTTTTGTCGGCTTCACTGCCCCACGTTGTCTGTGCCTTGCCCCAGCTTGCGTCCTTTTCAAGAATCGCAAAGGTCGAGGGTGTATAATAGTGTACCGATACTGCACAGCGGTTTTCCGGATCGGCAGGCATCTTGTAAAGCTCGTCACAGGTAAGGTCAATATCTGTATTGTATCCTGCAATAAGCAGATGACGCTTGCCGTTATTTTTGCCCGAAGCCCTTACTATATCAACAAACTTCTGATTTATTTCATTCAGTATCGAAAACGACTTTTCCTTGTCGCCCTCGTTACTGTATCTGTTCCACAGTTCCTCCCAACCGCCTTCTTCGTTAAGCGATTCAAACATCAGATGGTCGCCGTAATCGCCGAATTCCTCACAAAGCTGTTTCCATATAGCCTCATACTTTTTAAAGCATTCATCTCGCTTTTTATCATCGGCAAAGCCCGAAAACCAGCCGTTATCGTAATGAATGTTGAGAATTACATACAGATCGCTGTCAAGCGCCCAATTCAGCACTTCCTTTACTCTTGCCATATAGTCGGGATTTATAGTATACGTTTCTTTGTCCATCATATTGCTCCACGCAACAGGCAGACGCATAACGCCAAAACCGCAGTCCTTGTAGCCCTTTATCATTTGCTCGGTAATAACAGGACTTCCCCACGCTGTTTCATAGTTTGTAACAGATGACTTGTTTATCCAGTTTCCGCAGGATTCAAAGGTATTTCCAAGATTTATACCGAGTCCCATATCCTCGATAAGCTCCTGCGTTGTCATCTCACGCATCGTCCGGTCCTCACTGCCCTTTACTTCTTCGGGAACGGACGATTCATTTCCCGATGAACAAGCAGTAACCGAAACTATCATGCAAAGTGCCAGTATGGCAGATAATATCTTATTCATAAACATTCTCCTTATATACTGCTGCGGTACTCTGTCGGGGTCTTTCCGACCTGTTCCTTGAACTGCCGCATAAAGCTGTATTCGTTCGTATAACCACAGCGTGCGCTTATCTCTTTTATAGTAAGTCTTGTAGAGGAAAGCAGACGTTTCGCACGTTGCGTCCTGCCCTCGATTATGTCTTTTATAACCGTTGTTCCGAACAGCTTTTTATAAAGATGTTGAAAGCCGGAACGGCTCATACCCGCCTGTGCCGCAAGGTCGTCTACATTACCCACATGGTCAGGCATAGTGAATATCAGGGTTCGTATCTGCGTAAAACGGTAATGCCTTTCGCTCAGCTGTTTTGACGACATACAGTTACGGGACTTCAGCGTTCTGCTCAGCATAAGAAAAAGCACATCTATATACTTTTTCTCGATCTCCTCGCTGTTCACCGCACCCGAATAATGCTCGTAGACAAGTATGTGGACAAGGTGAGAAAGCTCGTCAATATCTCCCAGATACACAGGTATATTCATCGGTATCCCCAGCTTTTCAACATATTCCTTATCCCAGTAGTCGTTCTCGAAATACACCCAGTCATCTGTATACACATCCTCCTGCGCCGTATAGTAACAAGGAGTATCCGCTGACATCAATATAAACGAGTTTTCTTTGACCTGATACTGCACCCCGCCAACCTTAAAAACCGCAGGTGTCTTTATAAGCAGCAGTAAAACCGCACCGGGTCCTTTAGGTCTGTCCATAATGAAATTTTCATATTTCATATCATGAACATAATTGTATCCGATAGAACCTATCTTCATATTTTCACCTCGTAACAACCGAAAATTACTTTGTGAATACAAACCTCTTCAGTTCAAACAGCGGTCTTTCCTTGAAATAGCAAGCCGTCCAGCCTGTATAATCCGTGTCAACTGTAAGGAACACTGCGTGTCTGCCGCTGACAGGCTTTACTTCTGTCGTATAGGTGCTGCTGCCGTGACCTACCTTAAAAGAGCCTATCTCCTCGCCGTCCTCGCTGTCGATGCGTATATGCACGTTGCAGTCAGCGCCAAGTCCCGTTATATCGGCATTGAAGTACATTCTGCCGTTGCCGTTGTCAAGCCCGAAATCGTAGTATTTATAGCCTATTACAGCACCGTCCTTTATACCGGTTACCACTCTTTCGAACTTGTTATGCTCCGTTACAAACGCTCCGCCTTTAAGCACACAGGCAATCTCAGCCTCCGTTATTCTGTAAGGATCAAGGCTGTCCTCAAAGCCGAGCGAAGTCATTTCAACAGGCGGTATAGTGCCGTCAGAAAGTATCTCGATTTTCTCAACGCAGGCACGTCTTGACATTATCGAACCGTTGGTCATACGATGATAGAATATATACCACTGACCGTTTATCTGAGCTATTGAGCCGTGATCGTTACCGCCGGGATAATCAACACCGTTATCTACGATATATCCTCTGTACTTAAACGGCCCCGTAGGCTTGTCTGAAGTAGCATAAGCAAGACGTGAGCCACGTTTTGGAGAATAGATAAGATAATATGTATCACCGACCTTGCGTGGAGAACAAGCCTCAAAGAAAAGCGTTTCTTCCGTGTCAAAGCCTCCGTCATTATCTGTGGTTATCGGTATGATATGCTCGATACAGCTGTTATCCTTTATCGTGTACATCGTATCCGTATCGACCTCAGCCATAAAAGAACGCTCATAGCCACAGTAAATATAAGTTCTTCCGTCATCGTCAACAAGCACGCCCGGATCGATGAACCAGCCGTTACAGCATATCTCATCGGATATAGTGTACTTGTATTTTGAAAGCAGTGTGAACGGTCCTTCGGGTCTGTCGCTCACCGCAACGCAGCCTGTTGCATTGACAATATATGCATACAGATAGTACTTTCCGTTCCTGCATACGACATCGGGTGCAAATAAGATCTGATTTTTATCGGGCGTCCAGTCGGTATCGGACGGAAAATCACCGTCCGGCTTTACACGGAACGTAACACCGTGACACACCCAGTTGTTAAGATCGTTCACAGGTGCGCTCCAGCACTTTAAAACATAGTCGCAGAAATCATCTGAGCCTGCTCTGTCGTGCGAACCGTAAATATATACACGGTCACCGAAAACCCTCGGCTCTCCGTCGGGAATATATTCCCATAAAGGTAAATATGGATTAGGCATCGCTGTTTTTTCCTTTCGATAGATTACTTTCTTTAAGTTATTATATCACAAATCAAGTCGGCGCAAGCCGACACGGCGGTACGCCGTACTTTTGCCAACGGCAAAAGGATTTGATGATAAAATGTTCTCAGACAGGCGGGTAACCGCCTACCGTGCTTATGCACGGGATTATCCGCTTATGCGGTTTATCTGTCTGAGGTTATTATACCATACCATTCCAATTAAACCATTACCCAAATGGGTAAAATAAAAGTAAATGCAAGAAATTTCTGTCAAAATCCGTTAACAATCAGTTTTTTTGATGTAACAACTGCGGCGAGCTTAGTTTTTGATGAATAACCGGTTTTGGAAAGCATACTGCTGACGTGTGCCTTTACGCAATCGGGAGTAACACAAAGCTCCTGTGCCATCTCCTTATACGTCATACCTTCGACCAGCAGACGCAGAACTCTGATTTCCGCATCGGAAAACTCGTAGCTGGTAGCGTTTCCTACGGGTATTTCGGGCATTTTATCGGGATATACGCTTTCTCCGTCTATTGTCCTCTTTATAACGCTGAGTAACTCCTCTGCGCTTACATCCTTGAACCAGATGCTCTCTGCACCTGCTTTTCTCGCCTTATCAAGATAGCTGTAATCAAGCATTGAGGTTATGATGATAATTTTTATCGAGGGGAAGCGTTTTTTTATTTTTTCCGCAGCGACAAATCCGCTCTCATCATTTTCCGTACATACGTCCATTAATATCAGGTCGATATTTCCACGCATACAGTATTGCTCGGCAAGTGCCGCACAAGAAAGCGAGCCTGCCGGAGAAAGATCGTCTGCCTGTGCTACAAGATTTTCAAGGCTTTCCCTTATCATTTTCTGGTCTTCTACAATCAGTACCTGCGTCATAGTGTTACCTCCTTGTTGATCGGAAATGAAATTACAAGCTCGAAAAACGGGTATGAATTAATGCTCATAGTTCCGCCGCTTTTTTCTACTCTGTCGTGCAGTGACGAAAGTCCGCCGCCTTCAGTGACGGTGCTGACCGGTGCTTTTCCGTCATTGGACAGGGCTATCCATTGTCTGCCGCCGCTTTTACTGCATTTAACGTTCAATTTTGTCGCACCTGCGTGACGTACCGCATTCGTAGCACACTCTCTGACAGCCGTTATGAATATTTTATAATAAAACGGGTCGGGAATATCTCCTTCAACGTTTATTTTGATTCCGAGAACGGAAGATGTTTCATTTAGCTGACCGGATATATCATAGCTGTTTGCTCCGTAGCTTTTTTCGTTGTCCCTCATAAGAAGTCTTACAGCATTCTTCCACGCTGTAAGGTCAAGCTCGCTTGTCGGTCTGTTATTTGACAGCAGATTACGGGTCGCAATTACGCTCCTGCCTATATCGTCGTGTACACGAATCTTCATACTGAGTATTTCTTCTTCACGGATAACCGTTCTTATATTCTCTGTCAGCTTTCGCATTCGTCTGCCCGCACGCTCGAGTTTTCTGCTGCTTTCTTCAAGCTGAAGCTGATGTCTGTACAACTCGTCAACATCTGTTGCTGTTACCTGCGTATAGTATCCGATGCCGTTCAGCGAAACCACATCAAGCCTGAAGCGCCACGCTTTTCCCTTTACAAGTACGACCGAGCCGCTGTTATGCTCCGAAAATATATCCTGCAGTTCACTGAGGCACTGTACATCAAAGCCTTTCAATTCATATATCAGCCTGTCCATTTGCTTGTTGCACAGGACTGCTATTCCGTTGCTGTCGAAAAAACATATACCCGACGGGAGATTATCAAATGCGTCTTTTACCGTCCTGCGTAACAGATAACGTCTGCCTAAGCCTTGCATCTTTTTGCCTCCCTTCTGTATACGATCTGCCATTCGCCGTCATCATCACATACCGCCGTTACAAAATCACCGTTCATTACAGCAAAATCCGTACTGCTTTCAGCAGTGACTGTCATTGTGAATATGCCGTCATTTAATGTCACGGATATATTCACAGCCGATAAATTATCCAGTGACAGCTCAATCATTTTTTCGAATGTATCGAACATCTCCATTACTGCCACAGCCGGTACAGGCTTGTTTAATCTGATATTTAGTCCGCAGGTCACGCCGTACAGCTCAAGATTATCCGTAAGCTCAAGGAACGCAAGGTACAGTTCTTTTTCGCTTATCATACTGCTTCTTTCCGATATGAATATGAGATTGTTCCTGCGCTTTAGATAAGCGCCGATTACTACCATCTTACCCAATAGCTTTCTGCGCTCATCTTCATCCTCCGACATCTCGAAGCGGTCTGTAAGGCTGTTCAATACAGCTATCTGACCTGATGTTTCACGGCTGATCCTGTCATATATCCTGTCACGCTCAAGTATGTGAGCCTCTCTGTTTCTGAGATCGTATTCTTCGCAAATCAGATCGTAATCATCCTTGAGATCGTCCTTAGCCTCTGCCAGCTTGTCGTTTACCTCAATAAGCTCAGAAAGATCGTCAAGCCACAAGACATAGCCTCCTTTTATCTTTGCGGAGGAAAGACGTTTTCCGTTGCTGAGCATTACGGGAGAGGACTTTGCCATCTGCATTATTTCACGGTCTATCTTTTCGGCACAATCGGACGAGAGAAGTATATTGTAATCATTGTCGGTAATCAAAGCAGGAATTGTGCACGGCCGCAAAAGCTGTATATAATAAGTGTTTGAGCGGATAAGTCCGCATTGTATGCAGAATTCGAAAGAAAGCGAAGTAAGAAGGCTTACGGTAATAGTCATATCGCCTGCCAGTCTGTGAATGAACGTACCGCCCGTGATTTCTCCGGACACATAGAGCAACGTGTAGATAACCATTGCAACAACAGGCAGTAGCGGCATAATAAACGTTTTTCTTGCCTTTGGTATACGGCACTTTGATATTAAAGCCACAAATGCGCCGATTGTGCATAAAAGCATATATCCTGCCACTATGTAATATCCGCCTGCATAGCTGTAATCTCTGTCGTTCCACATTTCCCTTTCTCCCGGAAATCTGAACACAAGGCAATGCAGATCGTTTGTAAGCACGAATATTACCATCAGGACAGAAGCGACATACAGTAAGGATGTAACTGCGGGCAGGCGGTAGTTTTCGGGCTTTCCGAGTGAAAGAGCGACTAACAGTGCAAACATAGGGATAAATATCATCGGGATATAATACATATACCACAGCATTCGGACAGCGAACGGACTCTGGGCTATAACGAACTTCACCGAACGGATAGCTACCCAGAACACAATAAGCCCTGCTATAGATGTCATAAAGCGTTTTGCCTGTATCTGCACTATCCTGTTTCTCAAGGTGATTCCCCATATCAGAAACATAAAAATATATATCAGACTTCTGATAATGCCGAATATTTGCATAGTACCGATCCTGTCAAGCTGTCTGCAGAGCATTGCGGCGGCTATGGCGGTTATTATCAATATTATATGTAAAACGGACGACCTTGCTATTCTTTTTTTCATCTGCTCACCTCTTTTATTCCAGTATAACATGGCTGAAAGCGTTTTGCAATAAGTGTAAAAAATAAAGCTGTGGGTCAATGCCCACAGCTCAGATTGTAGAAAAAGTCTGTTTTTATAAAAAAATAGAGCAAATTCTCTATCCCTAACCCCAAACCCCTTCCCCGTGGGAAGGGGCTATATTACTGGGGCTACCGCCCCTAGTCCCTGTCGGGGGCTCCGCCCCTGCGACCCCATTTTTATCAACGATATAGGTTTTTCGACAGTCTTAGCTGTGGGTCAATGCCCACAGCTAAGACGATTCGTTATATGCTATCTATTTTATCGCATTGCTCAAGCGCACGTTTTAACGCCTGATCCATATTGTAATATCTGAAATCGGCAAGTCTTCCGCAACAGATAAGATTATCAATCTGCGACGCCAGAGCCTCGTACTTTGCGTATTGCTCCATGCTCTCCTTTGTGAGAACAGGATAATACGGCTCAAGCTTTTCGCCCGACTTATACGGGAGAGGATATTCTAACGCATAGGTACTGCCTTTTACATCCTGGACGGGAATTTTCTTGTACTCGGTGATTCTGGTAAAGCCCTTTTCCTGAGGATATGCGACAACAGGAGCGTCCTGAAAGCTGTCCTTGTCGGTATACTTATACTCAAAACGCAGTGAACGGTAAGGAAGTCTGCCGTATTTTTCGCTGAAAAGCTCATCCAGCGCACCTGTATATACAAGAATGTTATTATACGGCTCACCGTCAACATACAGCTTATTATCCTTTACGGTAATCCGCTCAAGCGCCTCGACACCGGTTCTGACCGTGATATTCTCGTGGTTCAGCAGATTTCTGAAGAACTCCGTGAATGAATGCACCGGCATTACCTGATAAGCGTCATCGAAATATCCCTCGTCATACGAAAAACGCAGAGGTACTCTTTTAAGCACAGACGGGTCAATCTCAGAGGGAGATACGCCCCACTGCTTAGCTGTATATGGTGCATAGTCGTTATCGAAAAGATACTGAGCGTATGCTCTTATATCATCGTCCTCGTTTTCGAGAACTTCAACCACGGTAGCGATCGGTCTGCCCTCGTAAGCCTTAGTCAGCTTTGCCTTGAGCGTTTCTGCCTTTTGCTTATCAAAGAACTTATCAATCGTGGTAAAGTTGAAGGGGGTTGGGGTATATGTATCGTTCCATACCGCACCGCAGGTCAGCTTGTAATCAGACCACTGCTCATAGCGGCACATATAATCAAAAAGATATTTCTCTTTCGTGTGGAATGTGTGCGGGCCGTAATCCTGTACGAGTATTCCGTGATCGTCAACGTGGTCGTACATATTGCCGCCGATATGATCCCTGCGTTCCCATATCTCGACCTTCTTGCCTTTTTCCGCTAAATGACGGGCGATTACCGCTCCGGAAAGTCCACAGCCGACTATAAGGGTGTCAAAATCAAAACTGCTCATCAAAAGCCACCGTACTTGCTCATGAATTCTTTAAAGGTCTGCAGATTCTTGTCCTTATCGGCAAGTATAACCTTATCAATTCCGCCAACTCTGTCAAGCTTCCAGTCTACTGCAATGTCGGGATCGTTCCACATAATGCCGTCATCATATTCGCCGTAGAATTTTTCTCCGCACTTGTAGGATACTATGCTGTCCTCAAGTACAAGATAACCGTGAGCGCAACCTGCGGGAACGAGTATTTCGTTGTGCTTTTCACCGATAAGCTCAAATGCAAGCCACTTCTTGAACGTGGGGCTGTCCTTGCGTAAATCGACTACTACATCGTAAACGTGTCCGTGTATGCAACGTACCAGCTTGGGCTGCTGTTTCTCACGCTGAAAATGAAGTGCACGGATAACGCCCTTGTAGCTTGTCGTATAGAAAACCTCGGCAAGATCGTGCTTTATGCCGTTTGCCTCGAACACTTCCTTCGAGTAATCCTTTGTGAAACAGCCTCTTATATCATCGGCATTGAAGGGAGTTACTTCTATAAGTCCCTTAATCTCTGTTTCCTTGAATTCAAACTTCTGTATCATTTCTGCTCCTTAATCCAATCCATTGTTTTTTTGACGCCTTCACCAAAAGGTATTGTAGCTCTGAAGTCTGTATCCTTTTCTGTAATCGAACAGTCAAAATCCGACAGCGGCATATTTACGCCTGTGAACGGAACATCTCCGAACACGAACTCCTTGTCGGGAGCCAGTGCAGCCTTCATCTCAAGAACAAATTCTCTGAGCGGCTTTGCATCCGAGCTGCCTATAAGATAATGGCAGAAAGGCTTGCCGTTCTCTCCGATGAGATAGAACGCTCTTGCAACATCGTCTATATATACAAAGTCATAATTCTGTGTACCGCTTGTGAACTGTAAAGGCTCATCGTTTATAATCTTTCTGATGGTCGTATTTACAAAACGGGGTGAAAGCTCACCTGCACCGTATGCGTTGGTTATCTTTGCCCAGCAAAGATCTATACCTATCTGTGCGGCAACGCTCATGCACATTGTATGAGCAACAAGTTTACCGCTTCCGTATATGTAGCCTGCACCGGGCTTATTACCCTGTCTGAATGCGGCTGATATTGTTTCATGCTCCATTATAGAGCCGGCGCATACAAACTTCTTGCAATCCATATCCTTTGCCACACGCAGACAATCTACCGTCCACTGAGCGTTATTAAGCTGTAAAGCGGTATCTGCTCTCGCAGGGCCTGCCGAGCCTACCCACGCAAAGTGATAGAATACATCAATATCACGGTCGGGGATAATATCAGCAAGCTTTGACGATTCGGAAAGCTCGTGAGCCACAAATCTTACATTTTCGGGTATGTTGTTATTGCAACCGTCACGGTCAAGTGCGATCACCTCAACATTATTCTTTACCAATTCACGCACAAGCGCACTTCCGACAAAGCCGTTTGCACCTGTAACAAGAGCTTTTTTCATTACTTTACCTCCAGATATTCGTTTATCTGCTTTTCCATAACGGCGCTAATGTCGCCGCCTGAAAGATATACCTTGCTCCACTCGGTCACCTTTTCGATAGCGTCGGAAATATGCCAGCGGGGACTCCATCCGAGTACACGCTTAATTCTTGAGCAATCAAGCTTGAGGAAATTAGCCTCGTGGGGAGCGTTCTTATCCGCAACGTTTTTCCACGAAGCGCCGTCGCCCCAGTGTGAACAGAACAGATCGACAAGCTCGCCTGTAGCGGCGCAGTCGCAATCATCCGGACCGATATTATAATTACCGGCAAGGCTCTTGTCCTCATACTGCTTCATCGCAAGTACAAGATATGTAACGACCGGCTCGAGAACGTGCTGATAGGGACGTGTCGAATAAGGATTTCTTACTGTTATCTCCTGCTTAGCCTCCATTGCTCTTACGCAATCGGGGATGATTCTGTCCTTTGCAAAGTCGCCGCCTCCGATAACGTTACCTGCACGGCAGGTCGAAACCGCAATGTCACGGTTATAGAAGAACGACTTTATATAAGAGCTTGTTACAAGCTCCGAGCAGCTTTTTGAGTTGGAATAAGGATCATAGCCGTCAAGTGCGTCATTTTCACGGTATCCCCACTCCCATTCGTTGTTCTTGTAAACCTTATCGGTGGTTACGTTTACGAATGATTTTACGCTGTCGCACAGCCTTACAGCCTCGCATATATTTACAGTACCCATAACATTTGTTTCGTATGTGTAGACAGGCTCTGCGTAGCTTTCTCTTACTATGGGCTGTGCCGCCATGTGAATTACTATTTCGGGGCGATACTTCTGCATTGTTTCGTTCAGCTTTGCAAGATCTCTTATATCGCCTATAACCGAAACTATTTCCTTCTCAACTCCGGAAAGCTCAAAAAGAGAGGGCGTTGTGGGGGGATTGAGAGAATAACCGATAACTTTTGCTCCTGCCATAGAAAGCAGTTTGCACATCCAGCTTCCCTTGAAGCCTGTGTGACCTGTTATCAGTACAGTTTTACCCTTGTAAAATGACATATCCATATTTATTTTTCCTTTACGAATTAATAATATTTTCGCCGCTTTCATCTCTGACCTCGGCTAACAGTATTGTTTCAAGTGCAATAGCCGGATTAGCGGGTTTAACTATTCTGAAAGTGTATTTACCGCACATTTTCTCTATCATAGGCTTAATTTCAAAGAAATCGTTTGCCGAATGATAGATGCTGATAAGAAGTATCGGGTGCTGTGTGCGGATAGTTTCGACAGCGCCCCTGAGCAGCAGCTGCTCGCCTCCTTCAATGTCCACCTTTATAAGACCGACCTCGAGATCGTTTTCCCGTACATAATCATCAAGAGTAACAACGGGAACTTCGATATGATCCGGATAATTATAGCCGGGACGTTCAACAAGGGAATTGCAGGAATTGCGCTCACCCAGGCTGAATGTTGCCGTGCCGCTTTTCTCGCCCAGTGCTTTGCTTACAGGCACTATGTTATCAAGATGATTCAGCCTTATCGTTTCACGGATAATATCCATATTTGAAGGAGAAGCCTCAAATACATGAATGTTCTTATCCGTATATGACGAGAACAGAAGCGCCGTGTCACCGACATATCCGCCTGCGTCGATTATATGCTTATTTCTCACGCTGTCCAGCGTGGTCAGCTTATCTATTCCGTATCTTGTGAAGAATACGCTGCTGTCAAACTGGTTAACGGGGAGATAATAACCGTTGTAATAATAAAGATTATCGTTCAACTTTACTATCTTTGAGCTGAATTCATCATTCATACGAACGAATTCTTCCTGCTCACGCTGTGTATAGACATCCTGCAAGGACTTGTTGCCGTCCGCTATCATTCCCATACGATGAATTATATCGGAAACGGTGTTTCTGCTCTCGTTGTCAAGTCCGCTTATAAGTGCGCTGAATCGTTGTGCGCTGTCCTCTCTGTTCATAGCGTCACTGAACAATTTTGCCAGAGCTTCACGTTCACCGGGATGAAAATACAATTTTCTGAGATATGACTGCCTTTTGAACAGATTCATCTCACGGCGGATCGTATTTGCCGTATTCTCTGCATCAAGCAAAGACTGTGCGTATTCGCCCGTCTTTGAAGTCTTGTCGAAGCCTGCGGTTACGCTGTCCGAAAGTGATTTAATATCAGCCGAAATGTTTTCATTATCTGCCGATAAACCGCCAAGCACAGACACATATTCGCCTGTCTTTGAGGTCTTGTCGAAGCCTGCGGTTACGCTGTCGGAAAGCGACTTAATATCAGCCGAAATGCTTTCATTATCTGCCGATAAGTTGTCAAACACATCCGCATATTCGCCCGTCTTTGAGGCCTTGTCAAAGCCTGCGGTTACGCTGTCCGAAAGTGACTTAATATCACCGGAAAGCGAGTTGTTGAACGCTTTTATTTCTCCTGCGTGCTTATTGTTTTCAGATATGCCGTTTTCAATAAGTTCGACAATGTGCTTATCGCTATCATAAGAACGCTTGTCGCTGTCGGTTATACAACCGAGTATTTCCTCTGTGTGATGTGAAATACAGCCGATAAGTTCACCGGATATTCCGGCAGATTTCTCTGATATTTCGTTACTCAGTTTTTCGCTGATACACTCATTTTGCTTTTTCAGATTTTCAATATCAAGTTTTATTTCTTTGAGTTTTGATGCGGTAGACTCACCGAATTTAACCTGATTGTCTTCCAATGTGCACAACGATTGACGGCACAGTTTTATCTGCTCCGCATTATCACGGCATATATCCGTGCAAATATTCAGGCTGTTTTCAAGAAAACCGAGCATTTCACAAAGCTGTGCAAAATGCTCGCTTTCTGTCTGCCTTATCTCGTTGTTGAGCTTTATTGTCTTGTTGCGTGACATCGGAAATAATCTTCCGAAAAATCCCGCAAGTTTATCGGATAATTTACTCATTATTTCCAAATCTTCCAGGGAGCATTGTTGCTGCTCCACATTTTCTCAAGCTGTTCTTTTTCTCTTACAGTATCCATGCACTGCCAGAAGCCTGTATGCTTATATGCCATAAGCTCACCGAGCTTTGCTACTGTTTCAAGGGGCTTCTTTTCGAGAACGGTATCGTCGCCGTCAATGTAATCAAAGAATTCGGGTTGGCATACCATAAAACCGATATTGATAAGGTTGCCGTCACCGGATGTCTTTTCACGGAATTCGTTTATTTTTCCGTTTTCGTCAATATCAAGCACACCGAATCTCTGACCGGGATTATAAGCTGACATTGTTACGAGCTTTCCGTGTTTTTTATGGAACTCGACAAGCTCGGCTATATTTACATCGGAAACGCCGTCGCCGTATGTCAGCATAAACGGCTCGTTGCCGATATACTCCTTTACACGCTTTACACGTCCGCCGGTCATTGTGTTAAGGCCTGTGTCCACTACGGTAACCTTCCAGTGTTCCGAGCTGTTGCGGTGAACAATCATCTCGTTTTTGCCGCTTGTGAAGTCAAATGTAATATCGGATGTATGCAGGAAGTAGTCTGCAAAATACTCCTTTATAACGTGCTGTTTGTAACCTGCACATATAACGAATTCATTGAAGCCGTAAGCTGAATAGAGCTTCATTATGTGCCATATTATAGGCATACCGCCAAGTTCGACCATGGGCTTTGGTTTGAACTGGCTTTCTTCGCTGATTCTGGTGCCGAAACCTCCGGCAAGTATTACAACTTTCATTTTTCCTCCTGTGTGCTGTTAAGACGTGTTACTTTACTGCTATCTATTTCAGGATGATCTGCTATGAAGTCATCCGTATAAACGTCTGAATAAAGTCCTCTGAGACCCATAGGATTAACGGATATAATCTCTGTATCCGGATAGAAGCGTTCAACAAACGCCTTGACCTTCTGATAGCCGTCTAACCAGTGCGGAACACTTGTCTTTGCTACAAGATCGGACAATCTCTGCTTGCTGCCGTCAAAATATCCTGCATTGGTGCAGTCGCAACCAACGAGATAAATTCTTTTCGCATTGGTAAAGAGTGCAAAGTGGATAGCCTGGAACGCAATTGAATAGAATGCCATAAGGGGATAGAATTCTATATTGATATGTATATCCTCACTGGGAGCCGCCTGGAAGAATCTTCTGCCGTTATTCTCTCTGATGATCTTCTCTGATACCTGGAATTTATCTCTGTATTCACCGGTAGAATACTGACCGAAGAACTTGACAAAATCGTATTCCTTCAGCTTTTCAAACCACGGAGCACGGCTTTCGTAATCGGTGGTAAAATAGTAATCAATATCAACATCAGGATTTAAGAATGAAGCATTCATACCTATATGTACGGCACCGGGAATGGGCTTGTAGTATCTCATCGAAGGTCCTGATGCCATTACAACAACATCTCTGCCGGTATTGATATTTCTGAACTCGCCGAATGACTTCTTATGAGTTTCGTGTATCTCATTTGCAAGGCAGGCAATATTGAGATTAATATTTGAAGTGAGTGTTTTTGCATCCCATATATCCTTGCGAAGACTGGTAGCGATGATAGGAGGCTTAGCGGCCGCTGCCTGTACGCTCTTAGGAGCAGTGCTCTGACAAACCTTTACGGTTCTCGCAAGCAGCACGCTGTGTTCTGTAGACTTTTTCTGAAGATCGTTAACAGAAGCAACCAGTGCGCCGAGTCTTTCCTCGTTTCGTAAAGCAACACGATATGCAGGGAAGGTGTTTCTCATTATCTTCTTTAAAACGCTTTCGTCTTTTTTGGGCTTTTTGGGAGTAGCCGCTGTTTTTGCAGATGTAACCTTGCACTTTGCGGCATTGGTTTCTCTGAAGAATACAAGCTGATTTTCCTTTACCTTGTACTTTCTCTGCTTTAATACCCAGTATATGAAGATACCGTAAAGAACCTCAGACATATAGCCGGGCGTTCTCATTTTGGTACCCTGATATTTTGACATATCAAATCTTTTCATGAATTCGAACAGTACGCCGAATTCAAATGTACAGAAGCGGTTGAACAGCTCTTTTGACATTACAAAGCAGTTGTACGCATAGTACTTCTTTGAAGCCATATATTCCTCGGCAGCCTTAGAATATTCGGGGTAAAGCTCATCAACCAGCTTAAGCGTAAGCTCAGGTGCGCTTTTATCGAATAAATGCTCCTGAATCATGAATATATCCTTGATGCAATGTGCACGTTTTCCGCCAAAAAGGAAATCCATCTCATCAACATCCATGCTTCCGCCTGTGATAAGATCGTATTTCTTTATCTGCTTTGCCATACCGTCATAGTCTTTAAGGCCGTACTTCTCTACGCTCTCGTCATTGAGCATATTTTCGATTATGTAGCCTCTTGAGCATTGGTCAAACTTCTTATTGCTGAATGAAAGATAACGTCTGTAGTGGCAAAGGCCGTAGTAATTTACATCGGCATTCTTCCACGCCCAATACTGAACACTCAGTTCCGAGAAATACTTTGCAAGATCGGAGATATTGTCGCCGGTGTCATCGCCGTTCATCTTAAGGAAGCATCTTGCCGAGCCTGCATTACACTTATAGTTTTCGAATATACGATTACCTATCACGGCACTGTCAAGATCCATTCTGTGCGAAACGAAAATCTTGATGTCATCGTTGGGCTTCTTGTATGACAGAGTACGCTGTGCAAGGGTATTTGCATCGGGATCTGCTTCGGTGTTCTTGAAGTATACAATCTGACGCTCAAGGAACTTGCAGTCGGTGTGATGCTGAAGATACCACATATAAACGCCGTATACAATCTCGCCCATATAGCCTGTGGCTCTGAGCTTGTTACCCTCATAGCCGGTGGTGTCAAACTGTTTATCAAACTCAAAGAGTATGTCAAAAAGCACCTTGTTGTATTCGTTGAATATCTTCTTTGACATTACAAAGCAGTTATAGCCTCTGTAATACTTTGAGGCAAAATACTCATTCATAGATTCAACAAGCTCGGGGTGCCTGTCTTTTATTATCTTTATCAATGTATCAATAGCTATAGGATCAACAAGATTTCTTGATGCGTACCATAACTCCTTTACACTGTTTCTGGGACGTACTCTGGTGATTTTTGTCGTATCGAAAGCCTTGCCGACAATAACGTCATAGGATGAGATCTCCTTCTCCATCTTTGACTTATTGAAAAGCTGATATAACTCTGCGGTGCGTACCGAAAGATTGTTTTCCATTCGTACATCGTAGTCATTGCCCGGCATAAAGGAATCCATAAACGAAAGATACCTTCTGTAGTGACAAAGTCCGTAATAATCCGCATCATAATTTTTCCACGCCCAATACTGAACAGTGTATTCGCAAAAAGAAATTCTTTTCTCGGATATGTTATCGCCTGTGTTATCGCCCATTATGGCGTTGCCTTTATCATTCTCGTCGAGTGCTGCACCGCATCTTACGGGTACATATAAAGGATTGTCAACCACCATGCTTTTGAGATCGATTCTGTGTGAAACGAAAATTGCGATTTTTTTGCTGTTGTTTTCACCGCTACTCATTTATAATAAAATTCCTTTCTTTTATCTCTTTACTCTTCCCGACGAATTTCCACCGGCAAGATCAATTACATCATTAATTCCGAACAGACAGAAATCGCCTTCAAGCGTCTGATCAAGACAGCCTGCCGCAGCAGCTGTTTCAATAGCGTTCGCCGGCGATATATTGTTGTGCAGAGCATAAATAAGCCCCGACGCAAATGCATCGCCGCCGCCTATTCTGTCTGTAATTCTTATATCATATTGTGCAGATGTATAAACCTGCTTTTTTTCGTCATCATAAATGATTCCCGACCAGCCGTTATCACTTGCGGAATAACTCTTTCTCTGTGAGTAGGCAACTATTTTACAGCCGAATGTTTCCGCAACGGTCTGAAGGCTCTTTTTATAGCCGTCTGTATCAAGCTGTCCCTTTGTGACGTCCGTAGTGCCTGCTTTTATTCCGAACACTATCTCAGCGTCCTCTTCATTTCCTATGCAGACATCAACGTACTTCATTATTTCGGTCATTACGGGACGTGCCTTTTCTGCACTCCACAGCTTGCTTCTGTAGTTTATATCGCAGCTTACGGTAAGACCCGCTTTTTTTGCGGCTTTTACGGCGTCGACAGAAATTTTTGCAAGGCTGTCGGAAAGTGCCGGAGTGATTCCCGTAATATGAAACCAATCTGCGCCGTCAAATATCTTTTCCCAATCAAACGACGAAGGTTCAGCCAATGCTATCGCACTGTTCTTTCTGTCGTATATCACCTTTGAGGGACGCTGGCTTGCGCCTTTTTCGGCAAAAAATATCCCGAGCCTGTCGCCCGTATAAACTATATTATCCGTCTTTACGCCATATCTCATAAGCTCTCTGCAAGCCGCTCTGCCTATATCATTATCGGGAAGTGCGGTCACGAATTCAGCCTCATCTCCGAAATTACTGAGGGCAACGGCTACATTAGCTTCAGCACCGCAAAACGATGTATTAAGCTCCGGCTTCTGAAACAATTTGTAATATCCGTCGGGCGATAGTCTGAGCATTATTTCTCCAAAAGAAACTACCTTCATTATGAACGGTTTTCCTCTCTTTCAAGAAGTGATTTTGTTATAAATGAAACGGGTATCCGCTGTGAAAGCTGAGCAATTGCGGCTGATATACCGCTGTTCTGCTCTTTGGCTACCTGCTCGTCTTCATACGTTTCCATATCTCTGTACGCAAAGTTGCGTTCCTTGAATGAATACCCGTCAACTCCGGCAAGATAAACAGAACTTGCTCCGGATCTTATAAGCAGCGCTATAAGCATAAGTGTAACATTGTCACGAACAGCTTCTATAGAACACAGCAAAGGCTCGTATCCTACTGTGTAGCCCGCTTGTGCGTTAATATTAGATGTGATTATCAGCTTGTCGGTTTCTATTCCGCTTAGCTTTTCATAACGTCTTATATTGCTTACAAACACATAATCGCATTTGATCCATTCGGGGCAGTGGTTTACGGAAATCACGATTGCATCGGTGGCTTTGACCTTATCAAAGACCTTCTGTCTTTCAGATTCTACCGATGTTGTCCTGCCCGGTGCGATAATAACAACATTACGTCCTTCAAAAAGTCTGCTGAGATCAGCCTCGGGCGTTTTTTCGCCGCCTGCAGACATATGAGCGGTATACAGCTTATCTATATATTCTCGGTCATAATTGTCACGCTTTTCAGGCTCTATTTTTGAGAAAATAGCGTTCATACCTTCAAAAGTAAGCGTATTCTTATTATTCAGGAATCTTGCATAATTCTGGTGGCATCTGTATTTTGCGGACAGATAGCCCGATAAGGAATAACCCCACGCCGTAGTCATATAAATAGGAGCTATGGTGTTGTCGATAGAACAGAGAATAGGCTCTGTGCTGTAATCGGCACCTGCGGTTTCGTTCAGATATTCCACAAAAAGCTCGGTGTTGAGGTTTCCGGCACCTCTGCCCATACCCATAATACTGCTGTCTATTATCAGATTATGATCGGTATGCAAAGCGGTTAAATACTGAGCGTTTGAATACGAAAGCTGAAGGTTGTTATGGGAATGGAAGCCGACAGCTATCTCCTTATCGAGATTGTTCTCTATAAGGTAAAAGAAACGTGCAACATCCTTCTGTTTCATAGAGCCGTGCGAATCAACGATATAAAAACCGTCGGGACGGAATTTGTTTGCCATACCTATAAGGCCGAGGTACTCGGCATCGGAATAGCTGAGAGCTACCATAGGCTGGAAATACACCTTATAGCCCTTTTCCTTGATTTTTCTGCAAAGCTCAACCGCCTGCAACGCCTGCGACTTATGGAAGCAAACCCTTATGCAGTCGGGTCCTGTACCGTCATACTGCGGCAACAGCTCTGCATCATAATCGCCACAGTTTATCATTACGGCGATCAGAGTATTTTTCCTGTCGGCAGGAATAACCCTCTTTATAGCGTCAACCGAAGAATACTGCGACTCATCCGCAGAAAAATCTCCCTTTGACGATAAATAACCCGCCTCTATTATATCAATACCGGCCTGTATAAGACGCCGTACTGTGTCTTTTATGTTTTCATAACCGAACTTCCAGTTATTTATGTATCCGCCGTCACGCAGAGTACAATCAAGTATCCGTATTCTTTTCATACCCACCTGTAATAATTAATTCTTTTCCTGTTCGAGCTTTGCCGCTATCAGTCTGTTGACCTTTTCAAGATCGTTCTGTGTATCAACGGCTACTGTTTCGGAATCGACCTCAATATACTGAACTCTGTAGCCTGCTTCGATAAATCTGAGTATTTCAATATCCTCTATGGATTCTATTTTTCCTCTGGGAGAAGAGCAATAGAACTGAAGTGCCTCAGGCTTGAAGCCGTATACGCACACCTGCTTGTAATAGCTGTAGTCTATGCTTCCCTTAGGATAAGGAGCGGTGCTTCTGGTAAGATATACGCCTATATTGTCGGCATTCGTTATGACTTTAGGCACTGTGAAGTTTACAACATCAACAGGATCCTTTATCTTAGTCATAAGATTTGTGATCTGCAAATCGGGATTTTCGAAGAAAGGATATACTGCCTTGTTTATTGTTTCCGGCTCAATCATAGGCTCATCGCCCTGTATATTGACATATAAATCCGCAGGAATTTTTCTTGCGACCTCACCTATTCGGTCTGTTCCTGTCTTGTGAGTATCGGAAGTCATTATTACATTAATGTCGTTTTCCTTGCAGGCATTGTAAATGCGTTCATCATCGGTGGCAACATACACCTCTGTCAGAGTTTCGGCTTTTATGGCTCTGTTGTATACCCACCATATCATCGGCTTTCCGCATATATCCGCAAGGGGCTTGCCGGGGAAACGGCTCGACTTGTATCTTGCGGGAATTATTCCTAATACTTTCATTGCTATTTATCCTTTCATTTCCTGATGGTGTTGAAAAATGTCAAAACTCGGGCATTTTTCATACTAATATCAAAATAATTATAACACAAAAAGCATTTTTGTCAATGCGAACAGATTCAGTTGGTTAATTTTTTACAAAAAACCAGCTAAAAACACGCACCTCTTTAACTAAATCATTAGCTAAATTATTAAAGCGCTATTTTAGTCTTAACAGCTTTTTAACCTTTTCACGTCGGGGCGAGTACATCGGGAATATCTTGTCGGCAACGCTCCGTACTGCTTTATCGGCAACGGCATGAATCCTGTACTTATAATACTCTTTTGCGGAATTTATCTTTTCCGTATTTACAAAAAACACAAGCTGGGTTTCCTTAGCCGACCTGTTTTCAACCGTCAGCATATAATGTATAAAAATTCCGTTAAGCATTTCCCCAATGTATCCGGGAGCACGTTCATAAGTTTTGCAATCGGTTATTTCCATTATCCTGTTCATTATAGGAAACTGGAACTCGCACATACGGACAAACAGTTCTTTTTTAATTATGTAGCAATTGAATGCTCTGTGATATTCACCGGAAAAATATTCGCAGGCGGAATTATAATATTCGGGCGAAAGCTCTTTGATAAGGGAGAACATCTTATCTATTATTCCCTGCTCAAAATAAACTCCGTTATAGCTTTCCCACATTTCCCGAAGCGTTTTGACTTCTGCCCTGTTATAACTCATCTCGGACGCTTTTGCAACCACGGGAATTATCATATCGTATTTTTGAACAACGCTGTTGATTTTTTTGGTATCATCAAGATGATATTTCTTTTTTTCATGTGCTGTAAGCCTCAGCTCACGCACCATATTGAAGGCTGTATTATTATAGTGCTTATCGGAAAAGGAAAGATAACGACGGTAATGGCAGAGTCCGTAATAATCGGCATCAACGTTCTTCCACGCCCAATACTGAACGGTAAACTCACAAAACGACATACGGAGCTTTGAAATATTGTCGCCCGTGTCATCGCCCTGAATCTCACTGTTACTTTCATCATAGACCGCACCGCATCTGACCGGAAAGTAAACGGGAGTGTCTACTGTTTCGCTGTCAATATCTATCCTGTGCGATACAAAAATACGGATATTACTCATCTTTCCACTGCCTTAATACGATTTATTCTTATCAGTTTACATTAATATATAATTATAGTACATAAGAGTTTTTTTGTCAACAAAAATGACATAATTGGCGGATTTTTTCCATAATTGTCATACAAGCATAACAGCGGTGTCAACCTACAGAGATTGACACCGCTTTATCATAATGCTTTTTTTATTTTCCTGAGAGCGCCTTTTTCAAGCCGTGACACCTGCGCCTGACTTATCCCTATTTTCTGTGCGACTTCTACCTGAGTTTTACCTCTGAAAAAACGCAGCTTGAGAATATTCTTCTCTCTGTCGTCAAGCCCGATTATCGCCTCTTTCAAAGCTATTTCATCGAGCCGGTTTCTGTCATCGTTATTATCGCCTATCTGATCCATCTTCAGTTTATAGAAAAAGTATGTTTTTTCAAAAAAGTGCGCTTTTGTTGCCTGGAAATAACCTTCTTTATATAAAACTCATTTGCTGTATGCCTATATTGCTTTATTCTGCGAATTTCAATAGTTATAATCAGCATTTTTGGCAGCATAAAAAAGTGTGCCGACCACAACAAGTCAACACACTGAATTATAGCATTTTATTCAATATAATTTCACTGCACAGGCTCTTTTCTTGAATATATATAAACAACAACAGCGCTTATAACATCTATACAAAAAATAAACTGACATACAGAATTCAAAGCCGCAAAGCTTCCGGAACACTTACGTTCCTTATAAACCCTGAGATTTGCCGCTAATCCGACAAGTCCTGTAAGGAATATCGTTATACAATCGAACAGCACGAAAAAAACAGAAAAAGCATAAGTGAAAATTGTAAGGAAAAATAATACACCAAGCACAAATATAGCAAGATATGCCGGTATCTGAACAAGCTTTATAAGCATATTGAAAAAGGCTGTCTGTCTTGCTCCCCACCCCTTTGCAAGGCAAAGCGGCATATACACAAGCGTGCATATAAACGAAATGACAATTGTCACAAATATCACAAATAACAGCCAAAGCCCATTACCGCCGAAAAAACGCTCTACAATATATTGATTTATAAATATGGAGTAGAGAGCAAACAGTAAAATATATGGCTGAATCATCACCGGCATGAGTAAAAGAAAGCGTTTCATATTTCTACTATTATCCTTAATTTAATATTAACAGTAAGTATACCACAATATACTGTATAAGTCAAGCAGAAATATGTGATTACAAAGTTATAACGCCTTTTTTATCTTACCGAGAGCGCCTTTTTCAAGCCGTGATACCTGTGCCTGACTAATCCCTATTTCCTGTGCGACTTCCACCTGAGTTTTGCCTCTGAAAAAACGCAGCTTGAGAATATTCTTCTCTCTGTCGTCAAGCCCGATTATCGCCTCTTTCAATGCTATTTCATCGAGCCAGTTTCTGTCATCGTTATTATCGCCTATCTGATCCATCATATATATGGTATCACCCGACTCCGAAAATACCGGTTCGTACAGCGAAATAGGGTCGCTGACAGCCTCAAGCGCTATTACCACATCCTCACGTTTTGCGTCGATTTCTTTGGCTATCTGCTCAATCGTAGGCTCTTTAGAATTATCATTGGTAAGTTTTTCTCTTGCCTGCATAGCTTTATAAGCCAGATCACGCATTGAACGGCTGACACGGATTGAGCCTGAGTCCCTAAGGTAGCGCCGCAATTCGCCCATTATCATAGGCACGGCATAAGTGCTGAATCTGACGTTAAAATCAGTTGAAAAATTGTCGATAGCTTTCATCAGACCGATACATCCGACCTGAAAAAGATCGTCGGGGTTTTCTCCTCTGCCCGAAAAACGCTGTATCACGCTGAGAACAAGACGCAGATTCCCGTTTATCAGCTTCTCTCTGGCTGTCGGGTCGCCGCTGCGCATTTGCCTTAGCAATTCGGTTTTTTCCGACTCCTTGAGGACCTTAAGCTTCGCTGTGTTGACACCGCTTATTTCAACCTTGTTGTAATACAAAAAAACACCGCCCATACTTTCATTTTCCAATAAAAGTATGGACGGAATAACGTTTTTTATTCTGTCGGATTACAGGCAATCACAAATTATGCCGTAACATAAATATCGTCTTCGACATCGGGCGCTATGCTGTGCTTTACTCTGTCTTCAACCTCAGCCTTTTTCGCATTATTGAATCTGTCAAGCGTACCTACAAGGTAACCTGTGATACGGCGTATGCGGTCAAAGGGTATCTCGCCGAAATGATATGTGAGATTGGCAAAATCTCCGTCAATGTCTATATCAAGCTCGGTGACCAGCTTTCCGGGGTTAGCTTCGATAGCATACTGAACGTAAGCGTCAATCTCTTTCTGATCGAGTGTGCCGTTTTTTACATTTACTTTTACCATAACAATCTTCCTTTCAATTTACTGTATATAAAAGCAGTAAGTACATTTCGTTGTTTTCTCAATTGTACCACAATATATTGTGTTTGTCAAGAGGATTGGACACAATTTTTCAAAAATTAAAGCCAACGCATAAAGGAATAAGAAAATATTTGAAAAAAGTTCTTGACAATTCTTCAGGGATATGATAAAATATTAAAGTCGTGGAAAGATGGCTGAGCTGGTCTAAGGCGCACGATTGGAAATCGTGTAACGGCTAATACCCGTTCGAGGGTTCGAATCCCTCTCTTTCCGCCACACGACGCTGAGTTTTTCAGCGTCGTTTTTATATACGGGTATGGTGGAATTGGCAGACACGCCAGATTTAGGTTCTGGTGCGAAAGCGTGCAGGTTCAAGTCCTGTTACCCGTACCAGCTACAAACCGCACAACAATGCGGTTTGTTTGATTTTTACGGCATATTGACCGTTGATAATACCGCTACGGTATATCGAAGTTAAAAATTCGAAAATTTTCCTTGACAAAGTCGATATGGTATGATATAATTAATAACCGTCAGGAGTTTGCTAATATGGCTCAGTCGGCAGAGCACATCCTTGGTAAGGATGAGGTCCCCGGTTCGAATCCGGGTATTAGCTCCAGAATATATTTACACCATTAAGGATACTGCATTTGTAGTGTCCTTAAAGGTATAAATATAATAACACAGCGAAGTAGCGGTAACTACTCCGCCGTGCTGATTACATTTTGAACGGTACTTTGTTACTTTTGACTTTGACGCACCCGAAACGAATTACAGCAATACAGCTACGTTCGGTATCCGCCCTTTCTTCGCTTGCCGTCGGAACGGCTCTTCGCAAAGTCTTGTTATGGCAAAACCGGTATTCAATTTGTACTGCCTTTGTTGGTTGGGCAGGTGGGGATATACACTGCGGATTTACGCCTTGTATATCATAAAAAACAAGAGCTTTCAGACGTGCGTGGAAAAGCATCTGAAAACCCTTGCAAATGTATGTAAGCTGTGCTATAATAAGCACAGTACAAAGCACTTCTGCGAATCAGATTGATGTTGCACCATCGTCTGAGGATAAGAGTAAGGCTCTGGTAAAGCCCTGCTCCTGCGGGAGTGTTTTTATTTAACTCCTTTTTCAATTATAGCTTATGAAGTCTGTTTTGTCAATGCGGAAACGGTAAAAAACAATTGGTGAAAATTACAGTAATTTTCGTTCCTAAATTGTGCAAAATGGTGCGACATAAGTTAATATCGTGCAATTTTGAATTGCGAATAACTTACACCTTGCTACAGAATTATACTGCGGCAAGGTGTTTCTGTATGGGTGCGACATTGTGGCGCAGTTTTCTTTTGTTGTGATTGCAGGACTGCTCTGCTCTGTGAAGATTATGAGAGATGTATTTGCTGAGTAACCGCACTGCTCTTTCTTTGATGTTTTAGGAAGTGCGACACGGTGACGCAGCTGCACAGTTTATGGGACAGATGTGGTGGTAGAATTCTATATAAATAATAAAGGTGAATTTAAATGTTATCAAGATTGCCTAAAAAGAAATCGAAGTCAGGTGAGATTGTTGGTATGTTATAAGCGTATCCTACTTAACATTTGACAGAATTTAGATTTATTATTTTATTTCCATTATATCTGATTGAAAGTACAGCGGAAATGTGCTATAATAAATTAAAATAGTGAGTTATATTTTTTACTGTTGAGTAATTAAAACCAGCCTTCATCAGTAAAAACAATTTGATTATTATATATGGTGAATGCCAGTCGGGAAATTAGGATGGGTATGAAAAATGGATCTAATAAATAATACAACAAAAACACTAAAGGATGACTTATCAGTGGAAATAAAGCAAGGCAGCAAAATCTCCATTGCGGCGGCTTGCTTCTCTATCTATGCCTTTCAGGAGCTAAAGAATCAGCTTTCACAGATTGGGGAACTCCGCTTTATTTTTACCTCTCCGACCTTCGTGACCGAAAAGGCAAAAAAGGAACGCCGTGAGTTCTACATTCCTCGCCTGACCCGTGAAAGAAGCCTTTACGGAACAGAGTTTGAAATCAAGCTCAGGAATGAGCTGACCCAAAAAGCCATTGCACGAGAGTGTGCAGAGTGGATCAGACAGAAGGTCACTTTCAAGTCAAATGTCAGCGACAAATCCATTCAGGGGCAAATCGTAGTTGACGGTGTAGGCTATACGCCTATCAACAACTTCACAACGGTTGAGCTTGGCTGCGAAAAAGGCAATGTAATCAGCACAACAATCGTGAAAGATGAGTCCCTTGCCCGCACTTTGCTTGCTGACTTCAATGAGATATGGAATGACAGCAAGGTGCTTCAAGTCGTTACTGATGAAGTAATTGACAGCATTACCGCCGCATACAACGAGAACTCTCCCGATTTCATCTACTTTGTGACGCTTTATAACATTTTCAACGAGTTCCTGGAAGATGTGTCCGAAGATGTTTTGCCCAACGAAGCGACCGGTTTCAAGGAAAGCAAAATTTGGGTGATGCTCTATAACTTCCAAAAGGATGCTGCCCTCGCCATCATAAATAAACTTGAAAAATACAACGGCTGCATCCTTGCGGATAGCGTCGGTCTTGGTAAAACCTTTACCGCCCTTGCCGTTATTAAATACTACGAAAACCGCAACAAGTCCGTTCTTGTGCTCTGCCCCAAGAAGCTGACAAACAACTGGAATACTTATAAAGATAACTATGTCAATAACCCCATTGCTGCCGACCGGCTTCGTTACGATGTGCTTTACCATACTGACTTAAACCGCACCCACGGCACATCAAACGGACTTGATCTTGACAGATTGAATTGGGGTAACTATGACCTTGTGGTTATAGATGAATCTCACAATTTCCGTAACGGCGGTAAGCTGGTTGAGAACCCGGACGAGGACACTAAGGATAATCGCTATGTTACCTTGATGAAGAAGGTCATTCGTGCCGGTGTTAAAACAAAAGTGCTGATGCTTTCTGCAACGCCAGTCAATAACCGCTTCAATGATCTGAAAAATCAGCTTGCCCTTGCGTATGAAGGGCATACAGATTACATAGACGAAAAGCTCAACACTACCCGTTCCATCGATGAAATTTTCAAAAACGCACAACGAGCATTCAACACCTGGAGCAAGTGGGAACCGTGCGACCGCACGACCGAAAACCTGCTTAAAATGCTTGATTTCGACTTCTTCGAAGTGCTGGACAGCGTGACCATCGCCCGTTCAAGAAAACACATTCAGAAGTACTACGATATGGCGGACATTGGCACTTTCCCGACAAGGCTAAAGCCGATCTCACTTCGTCCGCATCTTACCGACCTGAAGAAAGCAATCAGTTACAACGAGATTTTTGAGCAGCTTATGCTCCTGACACTGACGATTTATACACCGACACACTACATTCTGCCGAGCAAGATGGAGAAGTATGCCGAACTGTACGGAGATAACAAGGTCAATGTCGGCTTTACGCAGGCGAACCGTGAGCAAGGCATCCGTCGTCTTACCGCCATTAACCTTATGAAGCGAATGGAGAGCTCGGTATACTCGTTCAATCTAACACTGATCCGCATCAAAGATTTGATAAACAGCACGATAGAAACGATTGACCGCTTTGATAAACACTCCGGTACGACCCTCGATCTGACGGATATTTCCGATATGGACGAGTTTGATGCCGAGGATCAAAACTCGAATGACCTGTTTTCTTTTGGCAAGAAGGTCAAGATTAACCTTGCTGATATGGACTATGTATCATGGCGGGATACTCTTGAAAAAGATGCTGAAATTCTTGAGCTTCTTACTTATATGATTGGTGATATAACGCCGGAACACGACTCGAAGCTGCAAGAACTTTTCCGGGTGATTAACAATAAAATAACTCACCCTATCAATGGCGGAAACAAGAAGCTGATTATATTCACTGCATTTGCTGACACAGCAGATTATCTCTATGATAACGTCAGTCGTTACGTCAAAGAGAATTTCGGACTTAATACAGCGATGATTTCCGGCTCGGTAGAAGGACGGACAACCTGCCCGAAACTCCATGCTGATTTAAATACAGTATTGACGTGCTTCTCGCCAATTTCTAAAGGCAGAGATTTATTTGACAGTATACCGAAAGTTGACATCGACATTCTGATTGCAACAGACTGTATTTCGGAAGGTCAGAACTTGCAGGACTGTGACTACCTCGTAAACTATGATATACACTGGAATCCTGTTCGTATAATTCAGCGTTTCGGACGAATCGACCGTATCGGAAGCAAAAACAAAGTAATTCAGCTTGTTAACTTCTGGCCTGATGTAACACTTGACGATTATATCAATCTGAAAGCCAAAGTTGAAACCCGTATGAAAATCGTGGATATGACCGCTACGGGCGATGACAATCTGCTCAGCGATGAAGAAAAGACTGATCTTGAATACAGAAAAGCGCAACTCAAAAAATTGCAGGACGAGGTTGTTGATATTGAAGATATGACAACGGGTATTTCCATAATGGACTTAGGTCTTAATGAATTCAGGCTTGACTTGCTCGATTATATCAAATACCACCCGGACATTGACAAAACTCCTTTTGGCTTGCACTCTGTTGTTACAGCAAACGAGGATGCACCTGCCGGAGTGATATACGTTCTAAAAAACCGTTCCGACAGTGTAAATATCAACAACAAAAATCGGTTGCATCCATTCTATATGGTATACATAGGAAATGACGGTGAGGTTATTTGCGATCACCTTTCTCCTAAAGAAATGCTGGATAAAATGCGGCTTCTTTGCAAAGGAAAAACAGAGCCGATTCCCGAAGCCTACAAGCCGTTTAACAAAGAAACCCGTGACGGCAAGAATATGGCGCAACTTTCAAAGTTACTCGGCGATGCCATTGCTTCCATCATTGAAGTAAAGGACGAGAGCGATATTGACAGCTTCTTAGGCGGCGGTCAGGTCAGCTTCCTGTCAAACGAAATCAAAGGACTGGACGACTTTGAGCTGATAAGCTTTCTTGTAATTAGGAGTTAGAAATGACGAGTTAGGAGTTATAAGTTAGAAATTAGAAGTGAGGAGTTAGGAATGAAGGAGAGTATTGTTTTTGACAAGAGTAAGAATTTCGCTTTGAGGATTATTGCACTATACAAGTATCTTTGTGCAGAAAAGAAAGAGTTTGTTTTATCTAAACAGGTATTGCGAAGCGGAACAAGTATTGGTGCGAATATTGCTGAAGCAAACTGTGCTTGCAGTAACAAAGATTTTCTTGCAAAAATGTATATTGCATTTAAAGAGTGTGCAGAAACTGCCTACTGGTTGGAACTTTTATATAAAGCACAATATTTGAGCCAGCCGGAGTTTGATTCAATAAATTCCGATTGCATCGAACTGAAAAAAATGTTATCCAGCATAACCAAAACCTTAAAAGAGAATTCCTAACTCCTAACTCCTAATTCCTAACTTTCCTAACTAATTAAATCGAGGTGAAAATCAGAATGCTTGGTTTACCCAAAAGCACAGAAATGAGCAAGCAGCTTCCGAAGAAGGCTGTCTATGCGAAGTTCCAAATGAATACGGCGGCAAAGGAAAAAATCGATGCTGATATTTCAAGAATAGCTATTGTCAATGAAATTTCGCCGGACAAGATAAACATCCCTGCCGGCGAAGAAGTTAAAAACTTTTTTGTGTTGCTTGTTACGCTTAAAAAGAAAAATTTTGACGAGAAAAACATAGCTATTCTATCAAAACTGATACCTCAAAATATTTTATTTATTCTCGAATACGAGGGGCAAAGCAAGCTGGCGATCTACCATACCAAGCTGATGCAGACGGATTGGAAGCCCACCGAAAGCTGTATCATTGAACTGCGGGGCTTGAACCTCGATAAAGTATGGGAAAATGTTATCAGGAGTTTGGAGTCAGGAGTTTGGAATGAGGAGTTAACGCTTGATGAAAATATAGCACTTCACGAACAACAGGAAAAGCTGAAAAAGCAAATAGAAAAGCTGGAAAAAAAGGCGAGGGCTGAGAAACAGCCGAAGAAGAAGTTTGAGTTGGTGCAGCAGGTAAAGGCTTTGCAAAGGAGATTTGACAATGATTTTTAAATTAAAATGCAAATCATGTGGAAATGTTATTTTGTATGATACAAACAAGCAACATAAAAATTATCAGCAATGTAATCAATGTGAGCAAATAGTTGGTATGCGTACACAAACTAAGCTCACCGGAGTAATGGATTTAGACGGTTTTGAATTAGTGGGAATAGAACGTAATTTCTCCGACACGTTATTAGACGATGATTTGGTAAAAATAAGCAATATATATGATGGCACTGATGACATAAAGAAGCGTTCTATTGTAAACATAATCGATAAACTGTATATGATTCTAAAACGGAAAGACAACAGTTTTCTTGCTGTAGATAAAATGATAACAAATTATTTCATTGATAGTGCCGGAACAGGTTTTAAAAAATGATATATTGAATAGAAAAAGTTATAATATATAAATCAAGAAAAGGACGGTGAACATATTTGACTTTACTAAAAATACTTCTTTCATTAAATGCAACCTCATGGATGGCAATTATATATATAATAAAAGAAGGTTGGACAATTGGAGATATACCAAGCCATATGTTTGATATATTGCTTTTACTACTTCCGATATTTTTTTCATGGCTTTCACTTATTCTAATACGTTTTTTGGGAACAGAATCGCCAGTTAATAATTGCCAAGATTTCGAACTAGCAGATGGCGAGTTTCTTCCCGTGTATTTAGGATATTTCTTCGTTTCGGTAGGAGTTTCGGAACATTATACAATGGCAATTGTGTATTTGATAGTATTTATTTTTACATTCATATCTCAAACGCAATACTTTAATCCGATATATATTATATTCGGTTATCACTATTACCACGTTACAACAGAAAGTGGTACAAAAATTTTTGTCATAAAAAAAGGAAAAGTAATACGAAATATCAAAGATTTAAGGTTTGATCATTTACATCGATTGAACGATTCAACTTTTTTAGAGAGGTAATATTATGAATAATATTTGCGTAAAGCTCAATCTGCGTGATAAAATGAAATATCGCAAGATGCTTTCATCTCACGAAAGTATTTTTCCAGCATTTGACCCCGAAAAAGCTTCCACATCATCATACACCCCTGGAGCAGTACTTCAAGACGATGATTGGTTTTGTATTAAAAATGTAAGAAAAAAAGAATACTGTATAGATTTGCTTTCCGAGAAATTTTCGACGGCGGATTTTGAATCCCTCACTAGAGCAGAATTTGATAAAATAAGCTATCTTTTTGTTCCTGATGAAAAGTTTATCTTTTTCCAAAATGTTTCAAAGTCAAAATTGATATTGCAAAAAAGAATTGTGCATTTTGGCGAAGAATTTAAATATAAAACCGATTGCGCAGAAATCGTTATAAGAGACTTACCAGATGCAATTTATGACAAAACTACTGACACTCTCTACTTTCGTAGACTTGAATCAATTACCAGTATATTCAAAGGGATAGATATGCTTTATCGAGAGGCAACGAAAGAAGAAACCGAATCTTTCCTTGCAAATGACTTTATCAGCTTAAAAGATGGTTATTCCAGCAATAAGGTTAAAACGGCAAATCGAAAAAGAATTGCCCTTGCCGTAAAAACACTATCGGAGCTTGACGAACAAGATAGGAAGAATATTTTCAAATATATCGGAGATTATTGCCCCGAATTAAAAGTATCCGAAAATGACGAAAACGCTTTTGAAATTGGATCAGAAAATGAATTAAAAATGTTGCTGTATGGTATTGAGCAAAGATTTTACACCACTCCGGTTGGCGGTGAAAAGCGTCTTGCCAACTCGGTTATTACATTGAATCAGGGAGGACAAGCCTAATGGACAAACTAAAAATGCAAACAGCAAACAAAGCTGATGAAAATTTCAAAAAATTAGCGGCGATGTTTCCGAATGCCGTAACCGAAACTATAGATGAAAACGGAGAGGTAGTCCGTGCGATAGATAAAGATGTGCTGATGCAGGAAATCAACACAAAGGTTGTAGACGGCAACGAGGAGCGCTATCAGTTCACCTGGCCTGACAAGAAGAAATCTGTCCTGCTGGCGAACGCTCCCATTTCCAAAACGCTCCGTCCCTGCCGCAAGGAAAGCGTTGATTTTGATAACACTGAAAACCTCTATATCGAAGGTGATAACCTTGAAGTTCTGAAACTGTTGCAGCAAACTTATCTCGGTAAAATCAAAATGATTTACATTGACCCTCCATACAACACGGGCAATGACTTTGTATATAATGATGAGTTTGGAATGAGGAATGAGGAGTGGGACGAAGTCAGCGGTAATTATGATGAAGACGGCAATCAAATTGTCGGAAAACTTGAAAAGAACACAGAAACCAACGGTCGCTTTCACACCGATTGGCTGAATATGATTTATCCGAGGTTGAAGTTGGCAAAGGACTTGCTGACTGAAGATGGAGTTATTTTCATTAGTATTGATGATAATGAAGACGATAACTTAAGAAAAGTATGCGATGAGATATTTGGAGAATGCAATTTTTTAGCTCAAATTACTATTATCACCGGTGCTAATCAATCAGGTGATGGTGTTTTAATTCAAAAAAATGTAGAGTACTGTTTTGTCTATGTAAAATCAATACTTGATGCCAAAATAAACAGAGTGGATAAAACAGATGAAATTTATCGTAATCTTAATGATGCTCCAACAGCGTTTGAAACAAGATTAGATATGGGATATACAATATATTATAATGAACATACTGGAGAAATGATTCCAAGATATGATTATAATAAAAACTTGATCTATACAAATGATGAGAAACTGGTCTATTCTGACGATGTTGATTTAATCCGCAAAGGTTTTGTTCCTATTAGGCCTGGCAAAAGGAATGGTAAACTACATAGATGGAGATGGAGCTTAGATACCTTTCTTGAAAGGAAATCAGATATAAAGATTTTCAAAAATGGTGACAAATATACACCTAAATTTCTGCAATCTGGTTTTAACGCCCCAAAAAATATTTGGAATTATACTGTCGGCACTATTGAATTGAAAAAAATATTTGATGCCTCAGTATTTGATTATTCAAAAAATGTAAATTTACTGAAATATATTTCATCAATTGGCTCGGATAAAGATGCGATTATCGTCGACTTCTTCTCTGGCTCTGCTACAACTGCACACGCAGTAATGCAGCTAAACGCAGAGGATGGCGGACACCGTAAGTTTATTATGGTGCAAATTCCGGAAAAGTGTGATGAAAAAAGCGAAGCATATAAAGCTGGATATAAGAATATCTGTGAAATAGGTAAGGAAAGAATAAGACGTGCAGGAGCGAAAATTAAAGAAGATTTAAAAAGCAAAACTGTTACACGTAACGGTAAAATTGCTGTTCGTCGTCCTAAAGATGAAAATTCAATTTATGAAGAAGGTTTCGATCCGGATATCATCGATAATCCGATTATAGTTAAAACTGAAGATACTTGGAGAACACCTCGTGATATAGAAGAGTATGATAAACTCACGCAAAATTTGGACACCGGCTTCCGTGTGTTGAAGTGCGACACCTCTAACATGAAAAATGTATACTACACGCCCTCTGAGTTCGGCTCAGAATCACTTGATGACCTTATCAGCAATATAAAAGAGGATAGAACGCCGGAGGATTTATTGTTCCAGGTTATGCTTGATTTAGGTGTTCTGCTTTCAAGCAAAATCGAAGAAACAACCATTGCCGGAAAGAAAGTGTTTAATGTTGAGGACAACTATCTGATTGCCTGCTTTGACGACAATGTGACAGAAGAAGTTATCACGGCTATTGCTAAGCAGAAGCCATATTACTTTGTAATGCGTGACAGCTCTATGGCAAACGACAGCGTGGCAACCAACTTCGATCAGATTTTCGCCACCTACAGCCCCGATACCGTAAGGAAGGTGCTGTAATGGATTTTAACGGTTTTACCTTACCTGATTTAACCCCAAGAATAGATACCTCATTTATTGGTGAAATGAATAGGCGAAATCAAGAAATGCTTGATAGCATTACGCCGCTGAACGAGATTCTTGCAGAGGAAATAAAGCCAATACTTGAAGGCAATCAAAAAGTGGTAGAAGGACTTAACGATAACTACTCGAAGCTTAACGATTTGTACCTGTTGAAAGAAAAAGAACTGGAAGAAAGCAAGCAGGAAGCGGAAAAAGCAAAGAAGTACAATACGAAGATGTTAGTTATTGCTCTTGTTTCCGCTGGTATTGCGCTGGCTTCACTTGTTGCGACTATTCTTATCGCTGTTCTTTAAGGGGGTGCATCCTAATTGAAATTTAATTTCAAAATACAACAATACCAAACTGATGCGGTTGATGCCGTTGTGCGTGTCTTTCAGGGACAGGGCTTCCACGACAAGATCAGCTATATCCGTGACCGGGGCAAGGTCAAAGCGGAGCCGTATCAGTTGACCCTCGGTATGTCCGATGAGGAGCTTGAAGTCATCGACCCACTGAACGATACCGGTTATAAAAATGAAGCGATAGCGCTTTCTGATGAGCAGCTTCTGCACAACATTCAGACCTTGCAGAGTCAGAACAACATCAAGCTCTCTGCTTCCCTTGTCAAAGACTTGGGGCGTTGCAGCCTTGATATTGAAATGGAAACCGGCACGGGCAAAACCTATGTCTACATCAAGACGATGTTCGAGCTGAACAAAAAGTACGGCTGGAGCAAGTTTATTGTGGTCGTTCCCTCCATTGCGATCCGTGAGGGCGTGAAGAAGTCCTTTGAAATCACCGCAGACCACTTTATGGAGCATTACGGCAAGAAGGCTCGTTTCTTTATTTATAACAGTTCGGATCTTCATAAACTGGATGACTTTTCATCAAATCCCGGTATCAATGTAATGATAATCAATACGCAGGCTTTTGCATCGTCTCTTAAAGAAGACGGACGCAGTAAGGAAGCCCGCATCATCTACTCCAAGCGGGATGAATTTGGCTCCCGCCGCCCAATCGATGTGATTAAGGCAAACCGCCCAATCATCATTTTGGACGAGCCCCAGAAGATGGGCGGCGAGGTTACGCAGAAGGCACTGAAAAACTTTAATCCTCTTTTCTGCCTTAACTACTCTGCTACTCACGCAAAGCATCATAATCTTGTTTATGTTCTTGACGCTCTCGATGCTTATAATAAGAAACTTGTCAAAAAAATCGAGGTTAAAGGCTTTGAGGTCAAAAATTTAAGAGGTACAGACAGCTATTTGTACCTTGAACAGATCGTGTTATCTTCAAAGAACCCCCCGAAGGCGAAAATAGAACTTGAAATCGGGTATAACAAGTCAATCAACCGTGAAACTCACATTTTCGATGTAGGTGACGATTTATACTATGTTTCACGGGAAATGGAACAGTACAAAGGCTACACTATTTCAGAGATAGATCCGCTTAGTGGCACAGTTACCTTTACTAACGGCGAGATAATCAAAACAGGCGATGTAGTCGGTGATGTTTCCGAAAAAGATATACGCCGTATTCAGATAAGAGAAACTATTCTTTCTCACTTTGAAAAAGAAGAAAAACTCTTTAATCTGGGCATTAAGTGTCTGTCTTTGTTCTTCATAGATGAGGTAGCAAAATATCGTCAGTACGATGAGAACGGCGATGAAGTTCTCGGAGAATATGGTGAAATGTTTGAGCAGGAGTATATCAGCATATTGAACGATTATATCAATCTGTTTGATACGCCGTATCAGAAGTATCTCAAATCTACTTGCAGTGATGTAAGCCGTGTACATAAAGGATATTTCAGCATCGACAAAAAAACAGGGCACAGCATTGACAGTCAGTTAAAGCGTGGCAGTGAATTCTCCGATGATATTTCTGCCTATGACCTTATTTTGAAAAACAAAGAGCGTCTGCTTTCTTTTGACGAGCCGACACGTTTTATTTTCTCTCACTCCGCGCTGCGTGAAGGTTGGGATAACCCGAATGTATTTCAGATCTGTACGCTTAAACATTCCGACAGCAACACTGCAAAGCGTCAGGAAGTTGGAAGAGGTTTACGTCTTTGCGTCAATCAGGACGGCAACCGTATGGATGTTCAAAGCTGTGGCGATAGAGTGCATGAGATAAATAATTTGACTGTTATTGCAAGTGAAAGCTATGCTACTTTTGTTTCTGATCTGCAGTCGGATATTAAAACTGTTCTTTACGACAGGCCCAAAGTCGCAACAAGCGAATACTTCAAAGGCAAGTATGTCAAGGTAAACGATGTTCCGACGCTCATCGATGATGAAAAAGCTAATGCTATTGAGTTCTACCTTATACAGAATGGCTATGTGGATATGAAACGCAAGGTGACAGACAAGTACCGCCTGGAAATCAGCACCGGTACTGTAGCAGAGTTACCGGAAAATCTGAAGCCAATGGCGGATGGCATACATGCGCTCATTCAGGCTGTGTATGATGACAGCGTTCTTGCGGATATGTTCTCTGACGGTCACGAGACCAAAGTTAAAGAAAACCCGCTTAATGAGAATTTTCACAAAAAAGAATTTCAGGCTTTATGGAATCAAATCAACCATAAGTACGCATATACAGTACACTTCGACAGCGCTGAGCTGATCCGCAAGGCAATAGCTCACATTGATGCAAAGCTGTTTGTTTCCGAACTGCAGTACACAACAACTATAGGCAGTCAGAAAAGCGAAATGAATGAGTACGAAGTTGAGCGAGGAGATTCTTTTGCTCGTGAAAAAACACGGACACAGACACTCAGACACTCCGAAAGCAGTCAGATAAAATATGATCTTGTCGGCAAAATTGCGGAAGGTACAGTTCTTACAAGAAGAACAGTTTGCGCAATACTAAAAGGTATCCGTGCAGATAAGCTGTATATGTTCAAGAATAATCCTGAAGAATTCATTACGAAGATAATCAGACTTATCAACGAGCAAAAAGCCACTATGATTGTTGAACATATATCCTATAACACTATTGAAGGCACATATGAAGAATCAATTTTCACAGCCGAGAAGAATTCACAGAGTTTTGATAAAGCGTTCCCGGCAAACAAAGCTGTTCAGGATTATGTGTTTACCGATGGCACAGCGGAAAAGAGCGTTGAAAGACGATTTGCAGAAGACTTGGATGCGGCTGAAGAAGTATGCGTTTATGCAAAACTTCCAAGAACCTTCCAGATTCCCACACCTGTGGGTAATTATGCTCCTGACTGGGCAATTGCATTCTATGAAGGCACTGTGAAGCATATCTTCTTTGTTGCTGAAACCAAAGGTACGATGGAAAGCCTTGAGTTGCGTCCGATCGAGCAGGCAAAAATCTCCTGTGCGAAGAAGTTGTTTAACGAAATATCATCAGGCAAAGTCAAGTATGACTGCGTAAATGACTACCAAACGCTGCTTAGCCTTATAAAATAAACTGCTTTGTTTTTAACGATAAAACTCGCCATATGCTGTTATAACGGCATACGGCGAGTTCTCTTTGTTATTAACCAAGCTTCAAATCCACATCCGGTAAAATAATAGCTGTTTCTCTTTCGTCATTTTCACCTTTCCACGCCACAATATACCTTATACGGGCGGAATTAATCGTATATCCCTTCTGAGTTATACTTTGTATTCTGTTACTGCAATCCCTTGAAAACTGAGCAACGGGATATTTTTCACCGCAATAATTACAATAAAGCCGCCTGCCTTCAACTTCAAGCTCAGTACCGCTTTTCAGCTTTAAGATAAACTGTGCTTTGTAGAAATCTTCAAGCCTTGATTCGTGAAGGAATATCTCAAAATCCGAGCGATACAGCTTTTTGTTGTTCTCATTGAAAGTATTTAATATATCAAGCATAAGCGGTAAGCAAGTGCTGTCTGAATATGCTGTTTGAAGCTCATATACGGCATTGTCCCATTGTTCGTTACTTATTACCGCTGTATCATCTGTAAGCTGTAGCTTTTTGATAAAATAGCGTAGTTCCGCTATATTATAAATGTCAAGACTGCCAATCGATTGTATTAGCTTAGCCTCTACCCCACGTTGTTTCAAAATTCCGAACACAACCAGAGTTTCATCATTTGTATTAGTAAGTACACAGGTTGTCCCACCGTCATATGTACTTATAACGTCATCTATCAACGCATTTTCAATATAGCTTCCTGTATGCTTTACAAATCTGACTTCGCCATTTTGATTGGTAACGGCACTTATATCAGCTGTTTTAAGTCGTTCCGTTATTTCTTTGACAAAACAATTTGCAAAATTCACTATACTTCTGCTACTCCTGTAGTTTTCCACAAGATCATACTGCTTAGCATTATAATCAGTTATGAGCTTTCTAAGATACTTTGAGTCCGAGCCACGGAACTGATATATGTTCTGATCATCGTCACCAACAGCTATTACTCGCAGTTCGTCGTTTCGTTCCATAAGAGCCTCTACAAGTGAAAACTCGTTTGCGTCCATATCCTGCGCCTCGTCAATAACGAGAACTGTTTTAGTTACCTTACCGAGATCTATATCATCGCTTCTGATCAATGCGCCTGCATCTCTGACAACATTTTCAGAATCCTTGATATTGCCTATTTTTCCGAGTAAGTCAAAGCAATACGAATGAAACGTTTTTACCTCAATGAAATATGCGGCATTACCTATAAGCTCACGCAGTCTGTTCTTGAATTCGAGCGCCGCCGCTCTTGAAAACGTCAGCATAAGCAATTGTTCATGCTTGACATCTTCAAGCAAAAGCAACGAAGCAAGCTTATGCACAAGAACCCTTGTCTTTCCGCTTCCGGGACCTGCGGTACATACTATGTACTGTGAGGTGTCATCCTTGATTATTTCAAGCTGACGCTCAGAAAGTGTGTCAAAGAGCTGTCTGTATTTTTCGGGTGTAATATTACGTTCGATCTCTGTCGCTCTTTCACCTTTGAAATACACGGAAAGAAACTTCTTATAATCCATTTGGAAATAATCGTTGACAAATTTCAATGCGGCTTCATAGCTTCTGACCATCATATTTGCATACTCGCCGACTATATGAATCTGCTGTATCTTCTGCTTGTAGAATTCGTTGAGTTGCTTATAATCCTCATTCTTATATCGGATTTTATTATCCATCACAAGCCTTTTGAGCTTCATTCCGCTGTAAAGCACAAGAAATCCGCCTTCAAGCTTAACTGAACTTATTTTTGAAAGGAAAAGCAATGTTTTCTCTATATCCGTTGTTGAAACATCTTCTCCGCATTTTTTGCATACATTCTGTAATTCAATAATAGAAAAACCTACAAGTATTTCGTCATTTTCCAATACTCCGTGATTACTGCTCTTAAAAAGATAACGGATAATGATATCGGCTAGTTTGTAACTTTTTTCTCTCTGCTTCTTCATAAGTTCAACATCGCATTTGGTTACAACAGTTACCTTGTTTGTAAAAGCGTCTTGTTCTTTATCGATATAGTTACTTATAGTCCAATAATAAAGAAGAGTTTTAATAGAGTTTACTGTAGAGCTTTTAACCCCGGCAGAAAGCGCCTTGTCGTTAAGCTCTTTGTAATTAAGTGATATTTCACTGTCATCGAGTATATTTAACAGAAAATTTTCAAGGACGTGATACTTTTTTAATATCAACAGTGATTTATTCTCGGTGTCGGTTTTCTTTATGTACGCCGTCAGATCCTTGGTATCGGCAAGAATACCGTCATTGCGCATTATCTGTATTGAACGTATAATATCCGCACGTTCAATGCCAAGTCTGTCTGCAAGATAATCTATTCTGGATTCTGCTTCGCCGTTATCTGCTTCGGCAATACTTCTGCTTGAAATAAGAGATTTGATTATTCGTTTTGCGGTCATTTTATCCGTATCGTTGTCAAAACGTGCTGAACGTTCTATCCTCTCTGATGCTTCTATCATATTCTTTACCAGAATACTTGTTGCATATATTCGCGGTACATTCTTTCCACGTTTTAGATAACCGGCATTTTCAAGTGCCTGCAATGCTGTTTTGACGCGTGTTTCTATATCCGACACACTGTCGTCCCAGCCCGCCTTTCGAGCTACTTCCAGAGGTGAGCAGCATACCTCCTGGCGTGTTTTCGTGAGATCTTTTACCGCCTTCCAAACCTGTTGTATTTCGCTGATACTGAGCTTAGTCTGATTAAGCAATATAAAATGCTTATCCAAATCTGAATCATTAAACAAAACAACGCACTCTGCCTGCAAGGACTGATCTCTGCCTGCTCTTCCCGCTTCCTGAACATAGTTTTCGAGAGAATCGGATATATCGTAATGAATAACAAGCTTTACATTAGATTTATCAACGCCCATTCCGAATGCGGAAGTTGCTACTATTATCTGAATTTCGTCATTTATAAATGCTTCCTGGTTTTCCTGCTTTTCACTGCTCTCCATTTTCCCGTTATATGGACGTGCTTTAAATCCGTCGGAACACAGCTTTTTAGCTATCTCATATGTTCGCCTTGTTCGTGAAACATAGATAATAGTCGGGCATTTTTTTGTTTCTATCAAATCACGCAATGCTTCGTACTTATCATTATCATTTTCTTTATATAATACAGCATACCTTAGGTTTGTTCTTGAGGCATCAGTTGTGAACAGGTTAAGTTCTATACCAAGCTTATTACGGAAATAATCTTTAATATCACTTACAACCTTTTGCTTAGCAGTTGCGGTAAAGCATGATACCGGTATCCTACAGTTTGCGCCTTTTTTCTCCTGAAGCTCCTTTATAAAATCTCCGATATAAAGATAATCTACACGAAAATCCTGTCCCCATGCAGAAAAACAATGCGCTTCATCTATAACAAAACGATCTATATGTCGTGACAAAAGCAGACGCTCGATCGTAACCGATCTCAATGATTCGGGTGAAATATAAAGAATTGAAGCAAGCCCAGACTCCACTCTTTCTATAGCTTCGGCACGTTCTATAGGGCTTAGCAAACCATTGATAGTTACCGCTCCTTCAATGCCTTTCTTTTCAAGCGTATCAACCTGGTCTTTCATCAACGACTGTAGCGGTGATATTACCACCGTAAGTCCACGCTCCGTTTCTCCGGATATCAGTGCCGGTATCTGAAACGTCAGTGATTTTCCTCCGCCGGTAGGAAAAATTGCAAGCAAAGACTCATGTTCTATAGCGCAATTGACTGCGTTTTCTTGCAAAGGTTCACCATTATATTTTCTGAAATCGGTATATCCAAAATATTTTTTGAGATAGCGATGAGGATCAAGCGCCTCATTGCAATACGCACAATTGTGGCAATGAGTATTTCTGAGCCTTCGTATGATGTTATCAACCTTAGGATAGTTCATCTGAACCCATCTCGGGATAAGCGAATAACGCTCTGTAGCACTTATCAGAGCGAGGCAATATGAAAGTTCCACAGGTGAATTACGTATAAAATCGGAAATAGGTGCATTCTCACATATTTTGCCGTCAAAGTGAATCAAAATCAGCGTTTCAAGATCATCTTTCGCACTGAATCCTACATAGTCCCAGAAACCCGAAAAATGAGGTTCGTCCTTTAAAAGCATATAATAAATCTGCTTCAGTTCATCATCAAGTTCATTAAATGCATTAACCTCGTCATAAAACAAATCCATAGCTTTCTGTGAATCATTAAGCGGATTATTGAGCTCGTCTGTAAGCAATTTATCGTCTTTAAGAAGTGCATGATAAGGTCTGTTGGGAAAAAGCAACGGAGAAAGATATAAGGTGTCAATCAGCTTTGCTTTCTCCGGTATTACAGTATGTTTCGCATCATGATCTACTATATTGTGTCCACAGATAAAATCCTTGTTTTCTATAAAGCTGAAAAACTCATGCGGAACACCGGTGTGAAGCTGTTTGCCTGAGTTATCTATTGCACCGAAATCATACGACTTATTATCTTCTGTGCTGACCTCAGTATCTATAAATGCTATTGACTTCATGATTCACCTCTGAAGTTAAAACTATAATTAAAATATGATTATAATATATTATAGCATTTTTTAGTGCAAGAAACAATGAGCAGAAATGAAATAATTTAACAAAACAAAAATAAAACGCATTTCAACCGTGCCAATTTACTCATATGAAATTTCTATCTCTGTCTTTCTCACCATCATAAGCTCCTCATTATAATCCTTCTCCCTTGAAAACCGTTCATACACATTCATATATCCCATACTCATAAGCTTTTGTCTGATGGTGGCTGATGCTGTTCTGCCTGCACTATCATTATCCAGGCACAGACAAATATTGCGGATATTCGGTTTACGCTTCAACAGCTCCATCAGAGCCGTATCGGCTGTTCCGCCGAGAGCAAGCCTGTTGTGCAGTTTCCAGGCGTCCTTATTTCCGTACTTTATATTGTACAGGTTGGCGTGGCTCATAGCGTCGA
>OKSL01000091.1_pt1 | contig 76333 bp, 56 predicted proteins | sample 1606251 | NCBI WGS metagenome assembly OKSL01 (sample SAMEA3879543, study PRJEB24766) | human gut metagenome | biome: human-associated habitat; feature: feces | place: USA | collected 1985/1987 | reverse complement strand
CAGTTTTTTTGTCCGATAGTAAAACAAATGTCAGAACAAGTCTTGACTATTACAAATCACAACAAATCCTTCGACGCATCTGTTATTCAGAAACTGAATTCTTTCAATAAAAACCATCTTTTCTGCCGGCTTTCAACCTCCTTAACCTCTCGTTCGGATTGTTTCTGATACCTTCTACCATCAGGACCAAGTCTCTCCATTCCACATAGGATAAGATCTGCTTTCACTGTTATAGGCCGGCAACCGGAACGTACCCTCTTCCAGACGTTTTACATAGAGCGCCATGCCTTCGTCCTCAGCATGAAGAAGCTTCATGGTCGTTCTGCTCCGGTTTATAAAGATAAAAACATCACCGAGCCGGACATCATATCCCATCCAGTCATGAACCACTCCGCAAAGGAGTTGATTTCTTTGCGCATATCCGTCTTGTCGGGACATAGGAAATTGCATCGGAATCATTCAGGCAGAACATGGTCGCATAACTTATGAATGAGTCCTAATAGCAGCTCCGGATTTCCATGACTGTCCGGATGAATCTTGATACCGGATGGAAATTCTATTGTCATGTCAGCAGTCGGACCGGATGGATGATTGCTACTGTGATGCTGGTTTTGAGGAATGAATGTATTATCAAGAACTTTATTCAGATTACTGGTATAGTCACGACTTAGACTGAACTTCTTTTTCCAATAATGAAAGCAGGATGCGGAATATGCTTCATTCTCACAGAAATCACGTATCGTTAAACCACTGGATTGTTGCCTCTCATAAACAGCCAGGAACTCTTCTTTACTTCATTATACGTTTCATGGTTTTTGGTTAGCAAAGTAATAGAAGAGTTCTTGGATTTACAATGTGCACTTTATCGGATGCTTACTTTTGGGAAGTTATATAAAAAGGTCTTAGTGTACATTACGTTATTCTACATCCATAGTTGCATTTCAATTAGAACGAGGTCCCTTTAAAGACCGATGAACGCTCTTTGGGAAGCAAGTAACCGCCCAGTGTGATCCGGTTGGAGTTGAGATTCGGGTTGACGGTAACGGATGCTCTGTTTGTCCCTTTGGGTAATGAAAGGTCAACCGTTGCCGAAATTCCTGCCCCCATGACACTCATGGAGAAAGTGATGTTTCCTTTTTTGTCCGTCTTCATCTTGATGTTCGACGCACGTCCTTCCACCGTTATGCCTCCCACGCCGTTGGGGCCTCCGCCATTGAAAGGGGCTATCTGCACGACAGCCTTGTTATCCGACAGGGAGATAAAATTCGTATTGGAAGTTACAAAGGCCGTCTCTCCCCGTTTGAAGACAAGACGGTCCGCTTCCAAAACAAAATCCAGTTCTTCCAGTGCTTTGACAGCATCCGCATAGTTTATGGAATCCATGACGGTTTCCATTCTTTTCTGAAACTTGCGCTCTTCGGCACTTTTCCGCTCCGCTTTCGTATAGATACGTTTCTCACTTTGGGCATATGCTGACATTCCGGCCAACAGTACTGCCATCATAACAAATAGTCTGTTCATATTCAAAAGGATATAAATGATTAAAAAGTCAATGTATATGTCTGATCCTTCTCCCTTCGGTCATATACACACAGGCGAGAGAGCACACTGCGCACGCCACAAACACGATTCCTGTGGTCTGTAGCGGATTCCCGATTCCAACCAGTGGTGAGACAAGCCCTCCGAATGCGAACGAGACGGCTCCCAACAGGGCGGAAGCGCTTCCCGAATGCTCCCTGCCTTTGTCCATGGCAAGGGTGGTGGAGGAGGTGAAGCAAAGCCCCAGCGAGAAAAGGATGCCGAGCATGAACCCCTCATAAATGGGGAAACTGCAACCGGCAAACAATGCCACCGCTTCACAAGCCGAAAAGACAAGCAAACCGGCACTGCCCAATAACGTTCCCCTCTCTATACGCCTGAACTTGGCGGCAAGAGCAGCCGATATGACCACGGCGAGCGCATTCATGCCGAAACACATGCTGAATTCCAATGGGGTAAAGCCGTAGTATTGCTGCATAATGAACGGTGCGGAAGAGATGTTGGCGAAAAGTGCAGCCTGGGCGAACCCAAGCTGCAGCATATACCCCATGTAGGGACGGTTTCTCAATAAAGGCATGAAATATGAAGGTAAACGTAAAAGACCGGATGAGGCACGTCTCTCCACGGGTATGGATTCTTGGTAATACAGGCTGGCGAATAATAGTAATATGCCGATAAACAGCAGGATGGCAAAGATGCCCTCCCAGCCTCCAACCTCGGTCATTGCTCCTCCCAATACCGGAGCCAGTACCGGGGCTATACCGTTGATGGAACCTACAATCGCCAGGACTCTGGCCAGTTCACGTCCGGTAAACATATCCGTTGATATGGAACGGGCAATGACAATGCTTCCGGCCGCTGCAATTCCTTGAAACAAACGGAATATGACAAACAGATATATGTCAGCCGAAAACAGACAAAGCAACGTGGACAGGATAAAGAGGAATAGCGTCCATGATAATACCGGTTTTCTGCCATACCGGTCACTCATGGGGCCAAAGAGTAACTGTCCTGCGGCCAGTCCAACCATGCAAGAGGTCAGGCTTAGTTGTACCATTGATGTGTTGGTACCAAACATATCTATCATGGCCGGCAAGGCAGGCAGGTACATATCGGTGACAAACGGACCAAAGGCTGTCAGCAATCCTAGGAAAATCAACAGGAATATCCTATAGGATCCCGTTTTTATTGTCAGTGTTCTCATTATCAGTGTTTTCATTCACATCCTCCTCCTAACGCATTATACAAATTAATAATAGACTGGCAATATGTGAACCTGTCGGAAACCGCATTTAACCGAGCGTTCAGCAACGACTGGCGTGCAGTAAGCAACTCCAGATAGGTGGCATTGCCGGTTCGGTACAACGCCTCGGAAGTCTGTACGGCACGTTCCAGCTCCTTACACTGTCTCCGGTGGCTGTCAAGGCTTCTTTGTACCGACTCCGTGGCATACAGCGCGTCGTTCACCTCCTGTCCGGCATCCAGCAGCGCCTGTTTGTAGGCGAGCAGGGCTATCTGTTCCTCATCCTTGGACACACGCAGGTTGGATATGAGCTTTCCCCGGTTGAAGATGGGTTGTGTCAGGGATGCGACAGCCGAAAGTATCCAGCCGCCGGGATTGCTCACCACTTGTCCCAGAGAGTTGGCCCAGCCGGCGTTTCCGGACAGTGTGAGATTGGGATAGAAAGCCGAGCGTGCCTGGTTGACCGTATAATAGGCGTTTGCCAGCACCATTTCCGCCTGCACCACATCCGGGCGTTTGGACAGCAACCGCACGGGAAGTCCGGCGTTGATCCGTTCCGGGAATGTCTGTTGCTCCAGACTGCCCCGCTCAATGCTTCGAGCGGTTGTTCCCAACAGCGTGCAAAGCGCATTTTCCACCTCGCGTTGCTGCCGCAGCAGGTCGTTGTGCGTGGCCTCCAGTTCGTGCAGGCTGGCACGGGCCTGGCTTACGGCATTCTCTGTTTCCTCACCCACTTTGAATTTCGACTCCATGACCCGTATCTGCTCTTTCCATACCTCCAACGTGGCACGGCTGATTTCCAGCTGCCCGTCCAGCATCAGGAGTGAATAATAACCGTTGGCGATGCTCGCTATCAAGTCCGAACGGATTGCCTGCCGGTAGGCTTCCTGTTGCAACAACGTGGCCTGTGAGCCTTTCTTGGCGTTGCGTAGGTTCCCGAAAAGATCTATCTCCCAGCTTGCCTGAATGGGCAATTCATAAGTCTTCACCGTCTTACTTCCGTCAGTACCGGTCAGTGTACCCTGTGGAGACAGGGCTAATGAAGGCAGGAACGACAAGCGTGCGGCTTTTAGCTGCGCTTTGGCCTGGTCGACGCGCAGCAGGGCGGTCTGCATGTCGGTGTTGTTTTCAAGCCCGTAGCGGATCAGGTCCTGCAACAAAGTGTCCCGGAACATCTCCTGCCAGGGAAGGTCGCCCAGCGTTAGGGAATCTTCTTCCGACGGTCCGTTGGCCGTATCCCGGTAAAGACTGTCCGTCGGCAAGCCCTCCGGCCGTTGGTAATTGCGGTAGATATGGCAGCTGCTCATCGCTGCCATGCACAGTATCATATATATTATCTTCTTCATGATTGTCTCTCTTTTTTTCGTTTACCCATCACCCGTTCTTCGATGTATTGGAATACGATGAAGAATGCAGGTGTTACAAATAACAAGGCCACAGTCCCGATAAGCAGGCCGCCTACTGTACCTACACCCAAAGAACGGTTGCCGTTGGCACCTACTCCGGAAGCGAACATCAGCGGAAGCATACCGAAAATCATGGTAAGTGCTGTCATCAGGATCGGGCGGAAGCGGACGGTAGCAGCACTCATGGCGGCTTGTGTCAATGACATACCCGCTTGGCGACGTTCGGTTGCATATTCAGTCATCAGAATTGCTGTTTTGGAAAGCAGCCCGATCAGCATGATCAGCCCCGTCTGCAAGTAGATGTTGTTTTCGATTCCCCATATACGGGCAAAGAGGAAACTTCCCATCAGCCCGAAAGGTACAGAAAGAATCACCGCCATCGGGATAAACACACTCTCGTAGAGGGCGCAGAGTATCAGGTAGATGAACAGGATACATACACCGTAGATAATAACGGTGTCATGCGATTCCGCCATCTGTTCCTCCTCCCTTGTCATGCCGGAATACTCGTATCCATAGCCGGTAGGGAGGGTCTGTGCAGCCACCTCGCTCACAGCATTGATGACGTCTCCCGAGCTGTATCCTTCTGCCGGCATTCCCTGCACGTTGATGGAGGAGAACATATTAAAACGTGTCAAAGACTCCGCACCGTAGGTCTTGGTCAGTTTAACGAACTGGCTGACCGGTGCCATCCCGCCGCTTGTCCTCACAAAGATGTTGTCCAACGACTGCATGTTCCTGCGACTGTCCGAAGGAGCCTGGATAATGACGCGGTACAGTTTTGTGAAACGGTTGAAATTGGAGGCATAAATGCTTCCGAAATAGCCGGACAACACCTCAAGTACCGCATCCGTGGTAGTGCCCGCACGCTGGCACTGCGCCTCGTCCACATCCACACGGTATTGAGGGAAATTGGCACTGAACGACGTATAGGCCATCTGTATCTCCGGCCGTTTGTTCAGCTCGGCAAGAAACCCGTCGGTCACTTTGCTCAAGGCGTCAATTCCCTTTCCGCTACGGTCTTGAATATAAAGCTCAAAGCTGTTTCCTGTACCATAACCTGAAATCATGGGCGGTGAGAACACGAAGATGTTGGCATTCTTGATGCCCGCCGTGCGGCGGTAGATTTCCTCGGAAATGGCATCCACGCTGCTCTCCTCATCCTGCCGTTCATCCCAGTGTTTCAACTTGATGATAAACATGCCGTGAGAGGAGCCGCTGCCCGAACCCATGCCGAATCCGGCAACCTTGTTGAAATTGTCGATCTGCGGAATCTCCTTCAGCTCTTTCTCCACCTTGTCCATGATACTTGCGGTCTCGGCCAGCGTGCTTCCCGCGGGCGCGTCCAGGCTGACAAAGATGGACCCGGTATCCTCCGACGGGACAAGGCCGGTCTTGGTGGTGTTCATCAGATAGCCGAGCAACAGGACCGCCAGCCCCAACAAGGACCATGCCAGCCATTTATGCTTGACAAAGACCTTGGTTCCCGACTTGTATTTCAGCACAATGCGTTTGAAGGCCGAGTCGAAAGCCATGCGGAAACGGGTGGAGAACTCCGGTCTTTTCCCTTCCACCAGGATCTCGTTCGGACGCAGTATTAGGGCGCACAAGGCAGGTGAAAGCGTTAGGGCATTCACGGCCGAGATACCTACGGCAACCGCCATCGTGATACCGAACTGCGTATAGAAAATGCCCGATGTTCCCCCCATGAAAGATACCGGAACGAATACCGCCATAAAAACCAGGGTGGAGGTGACAATGGCCGACGAGATACCGCTCATGGCGTCAACGGATGCCTTATAGGGCGAACGGTAACCTTCATCGAAACGGGTCTGCACCGCTTCAACCACAATGATGGCATCGTCCACGATTGTACCGATGGCGAGCACCAGCGCGAACAGCGTCAGCAGGTTGATGCTGAACCCGGCGACATAGAGGGCGGCGAACGTACCGATCAGCGACACAAAGATGCTGATGGTGGGAATCAGTGTGGAACGGGGATTCTGGAGAAATACATATACCACCAGTACTACCAGTATAATAGCTTCCAGCAGTGTCTTGATGACCTCGTTGATGGAAGCGTCAAGGAAGTTCTTCGTGCTCATCAGCTCCACGATTTCCATGTCTTCCGGAAGGGTTTCCTCCAACTCGTCCAGGTACTTGTCTATATTAGTGATGATTTCATTGGCATTCGTTCCGGCCGTCTGGTTGATCATACAGGTGCTTCCCGGAGCACCGTTTACCGTACCGGTATAGGAGTAGCTCTGCGCTCCCAACTCTACGGTGGCGATGTCTTTCAGTTTCAGTACACGTCCGTCATCATAAGCCTTGATGACGATTTCCTCAAACTCCTGTTCGGTTTCCAGCCTTCCGCGGTATTTTAATGTATATTGGTATACGTTCTTGGAGTCTTCGCCGATGGAGCCGGTGGATGCCTCGATGTTCTGGCTGGAAAGCGCCGTCTCCACATCGCTTGGTTCCAGTTCATATTGTGCCATTACTTCCGGTTTTAACCAGATACGCATCGCATAATCTCCTCCCATCACATTGACTTCACCTACACCCGAGATACGCTGTATCTGCGGTTTCACATTAATAGTCAGGTAATTGGTCAGGAATGTTTCATCGTATGTCCCTTTCGGACTGTAAAGTCCGAAGATTTTCAGCATACTGCTTTGCCGCTTCATGGTGGTGACACCTACTTTAGTCACCTCCGCCGGTAGCAGCGAGGTCGCAGTGGACACCTTGTTCTGCACATTGACGGCCGCCATGTCCGGATCACTGCCCTGCTTGAAATAAACCGTGATTTCCGCACTGCCGGTATTGCTGGCGGTGGATGTCATGTAAGTCATGTTCTCCACCCCGTTGATGGCTTCTTCCAGCGGCACGATAACACTTTTCTGTACGGCTTCCGCATTGGCTCCGCTATAGGTAGTAGAAACACGGATGGTAGGAGGAGCAATGTCCGGATATTGCTCCACGGACAATGCATACAGACCGATTAATCCGGCTACTAAAATAACGACCGAAATGACTATCGAAAGAATCGGCCGGTCTATAAATCTTTGCAGTTTCATAAGCTATCCCTCCTTTTCTTCTTTTACTGCGGCTTCTTCTTTTCTTGCAGCGGATACAACCGTACCGTCCTTCAGCAAACCCGCGCCTTCGGAAACGATTACATCCCCTTCCTGCAATCCTTCTTCTACAATGTATTCCGTCCCGTCATTGATTTCAAATACCTTTATCGGAGTGGAAACAGCCTTGCCGTCCATCACTTTATAGGCAAAAATACGGTTCTGGATCTCATAGGTTGCCCCCTGAGGAATGACGATACATTGCGTCCGGTTGTATGGTATGACGATATTCGCCTGTCCGCCGCTCATCAGACGTTTATCCTTATTCCCGAACACGGCGCGCATGCTTACCGTCCCGGTCGTTTTATCAATGATACCGCTGATAACGTCTATTTTTCCTTTTTGTCCGTAAACCGAGCCGTCATTCAATTCCAGCGACACTTCCGGAAAAGACCGCAAGGCATTATCCAAAGAGCCGTACCGGGCTGTCAGGGAAAGTACCTGCTTCTCCGTCAGAGAGAAATAAGCGTACATCTCCGAATTGTCCGAAACACGGATAAGGGCATCCGTCATGGACGCACTGACCAATGCTCCGATACGATAGGACGTCATGCCTGCATACCCGTCCACGGGACTTTTCACTTCTGTATAGGAAAGGTTGTTCCGAGCCTCTGTCATTTCAGCCTGCGCCTGCAACAGGGCGGCCTTGGCGCTCTTGTAGTCATTCTGTGCCGTGCGCAGTTCAAAATCCGAGATTACTTTATCATCGAACAAAGACTGCTTGCCCTCCAATGTCTGTCTGGCAGTCGCTTCGCCCGCTTCCGCCGCTGCCACAGCAGCCTCTGCCTTTTGCAAGGCTGCCTTGTACGGTACCTGGTCAATAATGAACAGCACTTGTCCTTTACGGACACGCGCCCCTTCCTCCACACAAACCTGCGTGATTGTTCCCGAAACCTGAGGACGCACCTCCACATCCTGCTTTCCCTCTATCACTGCTGAATATTTGACGGAAAGCTGCCGGTCTTCCGGCTTCAGTGTCATAAGGGGATAATTCCCACCATCTTCCTGTTGCCTTGCATTTTGCCGGCAACCGGTCAGCAGGCACATGCAACATAATACTGATACAAAAATACTTCTTACCTTCATTTCTTTTTTAGTTAAATTTGTTATTTATGCTGCGAAAATAAACCGGGGATCCCACTCCATTCTTGTACAAACGGCGCAAGGATTTGTCCGAATTGCCCTCCATTAAAAAACATTAGCAAATAGTATGTCTATTTGACGCATGAAATTGTTCAACCGGGACATCTTTTTATATTTTTGCAGTGACACGTAAACCCAACGGAATTAAAATGACACAGAAGGAATTATCTTTGTTGTTTCCTCCCGCTTTTTGTAGGGAGGGATTGCTCTTGCTGGTATCTCCCGGAAATTTTCATAAACTGGAAGGTAAGACTATTGAGAGAAGCCGTTTGCATATGCTCGTATGTGATGGTATTCTGGAGCTGGAACTGAATGGAAAAGCATATGAAATGAGAGGACCTTCCTTTCTCGATGTCATGGATACTGTTACGGTCCGGATAAATGGAGCCAGTCCGGATCTGCGGGCCTGGTGTCTGTTCGTTACTTTCGAGTTTGCCAGCGAATCCTTGAAGAATCTTCGTCCCGGTCCGCTGAACCATTTGCTGGAACGGTTGTGCCTTCCCGTCTGGAACCTCTCACAGAAAGAAAACGGTATCCTTGAGAAACAACTGCTTCTGCTGAAAGAAACACTTGAAAATCCGCAACATTATTACCGGCAGGAACTCTGTGAGACTTATTTCAGAAGTTTCAGTCTTGAATTGGGAAACATCATGTTCACCCACGCAGAGAACATGGATGATGCAGCTTCTTGTATAAGCAAAAGGGATTTTGTCACGTTGAATTTCATGAAGCTTGTTTCAAGACATTTTATGGAAGAACACAATATCGATTTTTATGCGGAAGCCTTATGCATCTCTAACAAGCATCTTACACGTATTGTCAAGGAGATGACAGGTAAGACGCCGCATACGGTCATCTGCAATGAACTGATACACCAGGCTATGGCCATGCTTGAGGAAGACAGCATTTCGGTGGCACAAATTGCGGAACAACTTCATTTTTCGGACCAGGCGGCATTCTGCAAATTTTTCAAGAAACACAAGAAAGTTTCCCCCATGGCATACAGGAGACGAAATCGTACAGATAATGTATTGCATAAGAGCGAGAGGTGATTATGACAAGAGATTCAGTGTATAAGGCAGGTGGGAGATGGTTAAGTTTCCCCGGTTTAACAGTGAAAATGAAAATTCTGGATAATGAACGGGACTTTTATTTATCTTTGCAGCCTCAATAACTAAAGTTTTGTCATGAGAAGAGATGTCTTGCCGTATGTAGCATGGCGAACTATACATTAATAAATCAGAAGAGGTTTTATTCTATATTATGAATCAGAAACGAATACCATTGGTCGGGAAGCAATACACTATCCCGTTTATATTGATTACTTCTCTCTTTTTTCTTTGGGGATTTGCCCACGCTATTCTGGATGTGCTGAACAAACATTTCCAGGAGCTGCTTAGCATTTCAAAGGCTCATTCCGCATTTATCCAGGTAACGATGTATATGGGCTATTTTGTTATGGCTATTCCTGCGGGACTGTTTATCAGCCATTTCGGATACCGTAGAGGGGTGGTTTTCGGATTGTTGCTTTATGGGCTGGGTTCTATGTTGTTTATCCCCGGGCAGTACTATCTGTCGTTCAATCTATTCTTGTTTGCCTTGTTTGTCATTGGTTGCGGGCTGACGTTCCTCGAGACAGCGGCAAATCCATACGCCACGGAACTAGGTGCGAAGGATACGGCGGCCAGCCGTCTGAATTTTGCCCAGTCTTTCAACGGATTGGGATGTATCTGCGCACCGGTGCTTACCGGATTGCTTCTATTCTCGGAAGACGGACAGAGTGGGACGGGAAATGTGGCGTTGCCGTATGTCTGTATGGGAGTAGTGGTGTTATTGGTTGCCTTGGTCTTCTCAAGAATCAGGCTGCCGGAAATAGAGCATCGGGAAGAGGTGGATGATAAAGGTAACCGGATAGGACTGTGGTCGCATAAGCTGTTTGTATTCGGGCTGATAGCTTTGTTTTCCTATGAGGTGGGGGAGATTTCCATCAATAGTTTCTTTATCAATTATGTCGTGGAACAGGGATGGATGAATGCCCGTGATGCCTCATGGGTACTCTCTTTTGGCGGATTGGGATTGTTCATGATGGGACGCTTTACCGGTAGCTGGATTATGGGACGCGTCCGTGCGGAGAGAATGTTGCTGGTATGCGCCACGGGAACGGTGGTTACTACTTCGCTGGTGCTGCTTGATGTAGGTATGGTGTCATTGGTAGCCCTGTTATGCGGTTATGCTTTTGAAGCCATCATGTTCCCTACGATATTTGCCCTCTCGCTGAGAGGTCTGGGCCGCCATACAAAGCGTGCTTCTTCTTTCTTGATGATGTCTCCGGTAGGGGGAGTGGTAGGCCCTTTGTTGATGGGAGTGGTGGCCGACCATTTCACCATGGTGATGGCATTCATTGTGCCGTTGGCAGCCTATTGCGTGGTATGGGGATATGCGCGCAAGATGGTGCGTGAGGCGTGTTAGTATAAAAGATAACCGGATGCACCGGCTGACAATATTGGCAGGGCAGCAGCTGCTATCAGCAAAACGGAGATGGGCAGTAAACCGGACATTGCTGCCTTTATGTATTTGTTGTCCTTGCATTTTGATATAAAGTTGCTTTATTCTTAAATCTATTTAAAAGGTGAATACAGCGACCTAATAAACCTTTATATTTAACACCTAATTCTTAAAACGGATACAGTGATGATACAAATTTTGCAATTACAAGGCACAGATAAGCGGCTGTACCAGCTTGTAGCCCCATTGGTGATGAATCCGGAAGTGTTAAAACAAAATTATAACTATCCTTTCCGGACTTCGGAGGATTATAATTGGTTTATAGCTTCGGAATCCAGGCGGGTTGTCGGCTTCATTCCGGTGGAATGCAAGAAATATGAATGTGTAATTAATAACTATTACATAAAAGGCAAGAGTAACGAAGTGCTGAAGCGGCTGTTGGAGAAGGTCATTGCTGGGGTGGATGAAGAGAAAGATCTCACTGCCGTTTGTTTTCTTGAAGATTGCGATGTGTTCAAGGAGATGGGTTTTACGGAGGAAAAGGTCTGGACTCGCTATGTGAAAATGAAGAGGGAGAGAGAACTATGAGTGCACCTAAAAATGTATATGAACTGGCGCAAGAACGTCTGGATATCATCTTCAAGGAGTTTGATACGATATGTGTCTCATTTTCGGGAGGTAAGGACAGTGGTGTGCTTTTGAACTTGTGTATTGATTATATCCGGCGTAACCGTCTGAACAAGAAACTATGCGTATTTCACATGGATTATGAGATACAGTATAGCGTAACCATCGATTATGTAGACCGTATTCTGGAGGCTAACAAAGACATTTTGGAAGTATATCGTGTCTGCGTGCCTTTTCGCGTGACCACCTGCACGTCGATGTACCAGAGTTACTGGCGTCCGTGGCAGGATGACTTGAAAGATATCTGGGTGAGACAGATGCCTAAGAATTGCCTGACCAAAGAAGCTTTTTCATTCTATACTCCTGAGATGTGGGACTATGAGTTCCAGATGCATTTTGCCAAGTGGTTGCATCTGAAGAAGGACGGTGTCCGTTCCTGTTTCTTGATAGGTATCCGTACACAGGAGAGCTTCAACCGTTGGCGGAGTATTCATTTGAACCGTAAATATCAGATGTATCACAACTATCGGTGGACGTCAAAGATAGGTAACGATATTTTTAATGCTTATCCCATCTTTGATTGGAAAACGACTGACATCTGGACTGCCAACGGAAAATTCGGTTTTGACTACAATCATTTATATGATTTGTATTATAAGGCAGGGGTCAATATTGAGCGTCAGCGGGTGGCGAGTCCTTTCCTTTGCGAAGCCCAGGAGAGTCTCCGCCTGTATCGTGCCATCGACCCGAATACCTGGGGAAAGATGGTGGGGCGTGTCAATGGAGTGAATTTTACCGGTATCTATGGAGGTACGCGTGCCATGGGATGGCAAAGTGTACGTCTGCCAGACGGTTATACCTGGAAAGAATTCATGCAATTCCTGCTTTCCACCTTGCCCGATGAAGCTCGGAGAAACTACTTGAACAAACTGACTGTCAGCATTGAGTTCTGGCGTAAGAAAGGGGGATGCCTCAGTGACGAAACCATACGGAAACTGATTGATGCGGGTGTCTCCATCGAAGTGATGAACTCAACCAATTACAAAACCCATAAAAAGCCGGTTCGCATGGACTATCTGGACGATATTGACATTGCTGAGTTCCGGGAAATCCCTACTTACAAACGGATGTGCATCTGTATTCTCAAGAATGACCATGCTTGCAAGTATATGGGCTTTGCCTTGAATAAGGAAGAAGCATATAAACGAGATAAAATAATGGAACAATTCAAAAATATGATGCTATGAGTGTAGATAAAAGTCCGGTATATAGTGTGAAAGCGATTCCTGTAGAGAAAATACAGGCCAATGATTACAATCCGAACGTAGTGGCTCCGCCTGAAATGAAGTTGTTGGAACTTTCCATCTGGGAAGATGGTTTCACCATGCCATGTGTATGTTACTACGACAACGAGGCAGACCAATATATCCTGGTGGACGGCTTTCACCGTTATCAGGTATTGAAAACTTCCAAAAGAATTTACCAGCGTGAAAACGGGTTGCTGCCTGTTGTGGTGATTGACAAAGAGTTGTCTAACCGCATGGCGTCTACCATCCGGCACAACCGTGCCCGCGGTACGCACAATATTGAGTTGATGTGCAACATCGTCGCTGAACTGGACCGTGCCGGTATGTCCGATGAATGGATTATGAAGAATATTGGTATGGACAAGGACGAGGTACTCCGCCTGAAGCAAATATCCGGTCTGGCAGACTTGTTTGCGAATAAGGCCTTCAGTATTCCTGAAATAAAAGAAGAGTATATTCCCGAAAATAAATAAGACTTTTTTAGGGCTGTCTTAAAGCGTTTTTTTTATCACATTATCCTGTCATTCAGGGTATAGTGATAATTATTTGCTATTTTTGGACAGTCCCTTTTCTTTTTCATTCATTAACAAGTGAAATATTTCTTTGCAAACTTGCATAATTTAGTCAAATCGCCTATTTTTGTCAGCATAAAAACATAGCAAACAAGTGGTACACGTCTTAAGACGTTATAAAAAAAATTACATGAAGAAAATTTTGGTAAGCGGAGGTGCTGGCTTTATAGGTTCTCATCTTTGTATGCGGTTGATAAAAGAGGGGCATAAGGTTATTTGTCTGGATAATTTATTTACCGGTTCTGAAGAGAATATTGCCCATTTAAAAGGTAATCCTCTTTTTAAGTTTGTACATCATGATGTAGAATACCCATACGAAGCTGATGTGGATGAAATATACAATTTAGCCTGTCCTGCTTCTCCTGTCCATTACCAGTATGATGCAATAAAGACGATAAAGACTTCGGTGTTGGGTGCTATTAATTTGCTGGAACTGGCAAAGAAAACCAATGCCAAGATACTGCAGGCATCGACAAGTGAAATTTATGGTGATCCTATGATTCATCCGCAAGTGGAAGGTTATTGGGGAAATGTAAATCCTATTGGTATCCGTTCTTGCTATGATGAAGGAAAGCGTTGTTCGGAGACTTTATTCATGGACTATCACCGCCAGGCCGGATTGCGGATCAAGATTATACGCATATTCAATACATACGGCCCCCGGATGTTACCGGGTGACGGAAGAGTGGTGTCCAATTTTGTTGTCCAGGCATTGCAGGGCAATGATATCACGATATACGGTTCGGGACAACAGACGCGTAGTTTTCAGTATGTAGACGATTTGATTGAGGGAATGGTTCGGATGATGGATACGGAAGATGATTTTACCGGTCCGGTCAATTTGGGGAATCCCAATGAATTCTCTATTCTGGAGCTGGCGGAGAAAGTCATTAAACTTACGAATTCCAATTCGAAACTGGTGTTTAAGCCTTTGCCCCATGATGACCCGAAGCAGCGCCAGCCGGACATTACTTTGGCGAAGGCCAAGTTGGGGTGGAAACCTACTATTGAACTGGAGGACGGCTTGCACCATATTATAGAGTATTTCAAGGAATACGTTCCTAATTAAATAAATTTGATAACGGGAAAAATAAGATAGAAAGATGAATATGGAAATAAACCCCTCCGAGTACAAAATTCTCATCGTTGATGATGTGATGTCAAACGTATTATTGTTGAAGGTACTCTTGACAAATGAGAAATTTACTATCGCTACGGCTAGTAACGGACGGCAGGCATTGGAACAAGTGGACAAGGAAAACCCTGACTTGATCTTACTTGATGTAATGATGCCGGATCTGAGTGGTTTTGAAGTGGCCCAACAGTTGAAGGCAAATCCCGCTACCGCGGAGATTCCCATCATCTTTCTGACCGCCTTGAACAGTACGGCAGACATTGTAAAAGGTTTCCAGGTAGGCGCCAATGACTTTATATCCAAGCCCTTCAATAAAGAGGAATTGATTATCCGTGTTACCCACCAGATTTCTTTGGTAGCTGCCAAGCGCCTTATTCTGAGCAAGACGGAGGAACTGAGACGTACCATTGCCGGACGTGACAAGTTGTATTCCGTCATTGCGCATGACCTTCGTTCTCCGATGGGTTCCATTAAGATGGTGCTGAACATGTTGATACTGAATCTGCCCGCTGAAAAGATCGGTGACGAAATGTATGAGTTGCTTACTATGGCTAACCAGACAACGGAAGATGTTTTCTCCCTGTTGGACAATCTGCTGAAATGGACGAAGAGCCAGATAGGCAAGATGAATGTTGTGCCTCAGGATGTCAACCTTGTAGAGGTGGTAGATGGCGTAATCGAGATATTCAATATGGTGGCTGGCCTGAAGAAGATAACCGTCCGTGCAGAGAAGCCGGAGAAGATGTTCGTCACCGGAGATATTGACATGATGAAGACGGTGATACGGAATCTGTTGAGCAATGCTCTCAAGTTCAGCCGGGAAGGTTCCGAAGTCGTGTTGAAGATGGAAGAAGCGGACGGTAAAGCTATTGTCAGTGTACAGGATCATGGTTGCGGTATCAGTGAAGAGGGACAGAAGAAGCTGTTGCATACTGATACACACTTCAGCACGTTCGGTACAAATAACGAGGAAGGCTCCGGACTGGGATTGCTTTTGTGTCAGGATTTTGTTTTGAAGAATGGCGGAGAACTGTGGTTCATCTCAAAGGAAGGAGAGGGCTCTACGTTCAGTTTCTCCATTCCGTTGAAGAAATAAAAAACTCTCCCCGCCCCCTTTCTTCACGGAGGGGCACGGGGGAGGTTCCCTATCTTTTACATAAACTGCGGAAATCACAATATTCACAAAGTTTCGTGTCTTCGGTCTGGTCAAACGGTGTGTCCGGACTGAAAATCTCCTGTAACAGTTTTTGTAATCTTTCGCGAAACTCCTCTTCATGGAAAGCAAAGTTATTGACAGGAACCTTGGGTTGTCGGGAAGCTCCCATTTCAATGATTGGAGAATAACTTTCGGAGGCTGCCCGGTGAATGTAGAGTAGGGAGGGGGCTACCTTTAGCGGTTGCCTGCGGCATAGGATAGATGCATACAGAAATGTCTGGAAAATATAGTTGGGACGATTGTTGGCAGGGGTAAACAATTGCTCTATATTTTCGGGAATCTTGGGAGTACCGCCGGTCTTATAATCCACGATACGGAGGGTATCTCCCTTGCTGTCCATGCGGTCAATAGTTCCGCCTATTTTCAGGGAAAGCTTACCCGCGGAAGTTTCAATCTCCATAACCTCATCCACTTCTTTTTCCATTGCTTCCATGCAGAAAGGTGCATATTGCAGGTCATTCTTTAGGAGTTGGCGCAGATAAGAGGCGATGACTTTGGCGTGGATGAGCTGCGTACCGTTGTATTCCGGTTGTTCAGTCTGAGAAACATGGAAGAACTTCTCTTTGAATGCATTATCTACATAAGCCTGTAGTTTCACATCATTCTTCAATAAAGCTTCCAGGTCTTCTTTGCGTATTTCTTTATTGTGGGCGGTAAGGTCTTTATATACCAGTTCGGCAGAGTAGTGGAAGATGGTTCCGAATAAGGCGGAATCTATCTCTGCACTGACTTCTTCGGGAGCTTTCAGCCCGGCCACATAGCGGTAATAGAATTTCAGCCGGCAGTCCAGGTATGCGTTGAGGGCGGAAGGTGAGAACAAAGCCCTGGGATGCCGGTGTATATTGTATATCCGGTGCATCCTTTCTAGTATTTCCGGAGTCTTGTCGATGATGATATCCCGGGTCTGTTGCGGCGACTGTCCGGCTTCAAGGTACTCGTATGAGATGTCATGCGGTGATTCTACGAGGAACTGTAGCATGAACCGGGACATTTCGCCACGGTTCAGTCCGTCGGAGGCGGTGTTATATAGCAGGGTGATGTTCTCTGCCCGTTGTATGAGGCGGTAGAAGTAGTAGGCATAGACTGCATTCTTATGTTCGATAGTAGTCATGCCGAAAGCTTTCCGCAGGTTGTAGGGGATGAATGAAGATTCACCCCCGGCTTTGGGAAGCTGCCCTTCATTGAGGGAGAGCATAATAAGATTCCGGAAGTCGAGGTTACGTGTTTCCAATACTCCCATTACCTGCATACCGATGGCAGGTTCACCGTGAAAGGGTATGTTGGCGGAAGTCAGCAGGCGATTCAGTAACCGCTTCAATGTATCTGTTCTCAGACTGCTTAATTCTCCGGTTTCGATGAGGTTGACAAGACGGTTGATGAGTGTGTAACTCTTGAACAAGGATTCACGGTACAGTTGGTTGAAAATGTCTTCAGCATCTTTTTCCTGGCGGTAGATGACGGCAACTTCGCGAAGCAGGTCCGTAAGATACCGGCAAAGGGCATGGGTCCCGTTTTGCGGGGTAAATACTTGTTCCAGGAAAGCGTCTTGTCTCAGTTCGGAGGGAAGCGGATAGAACCGGTTGTCCTTGGTCAGTTGCTTTTCCAGTCCTTCGGCAGAGGAAGAGAGCTGACAGGTGTAGGGATGTTTTAAAATAGCAAGTACGGCCTCATAGGTATAACGGCCTGTATCGTTGCGGTAGCCGGTTGTTTGCAGTTCCACCAGGGAATTGATAAAGCTATATACAGGGGTCTGTGCCAGTGGAAATCCCATGGTAATGTTGACATTCTTCACCTCCGAAGGAATGGAATGAAGTACGGGCAACAGCAAGGCTTCGTTGCAGAGGACAATGGCATTTTCTTTCTCTTTCCACTTCCCGTCTTTGCCGGTTGAGTTTTTATTTTTTTCTTTCATTTCCTTTATCCATTCCGGAAGGTAACGTGCCTGTGCATTTTCGGTTGGTGCGGAAATAAAACGTACCTGTTTCGGTTTGCGGAGTACGTCGAAGGCAGTTTCCGGCAGCTGGTTGGGAAAGAGTTTCAGGTTCCGGAGAATAAATTCACCGGCTTCATGGGTATAGGGCGGTTTCTGTTCGCGGGGCAGGCGGGTATAGAATACATCATAATCCCAGTAGAACAGGGCTTTGCCTGCATTCTGCAGACGGAGGAAGAATTCTGTCTCTACCTTGTTCAGAACGTTGAAGCCTACAAAGATATAGCGTTCATAATGCAGTTTGTCGGTAGCCAGTTGCTCCATGACATTGCGGTACATCATGCCCTCGTAGGCTATGCCGAGTCCGGTGAGATTCTTGCGGTAATGGCGGTAGATATCTCCTAATTTATCCCATAGGGAAATGAATTTGTTTTTCAGTTCCGTACGTTTCTCGATGGAGAAGTTCTGGAAAAATTGCCGGATGGCTTCTTCCTGCTCTTTGTCGAGAAAATCATAATCGTCCATGATATTCTTCAAGTCCTGTAAGTTGGTGAAGAGTTTGTCGGCATCGACAAGATTCTTGTCCACATCGTCGAAATCACTGATGAGCAGTTCTCCCCAGAAGTAGAAGTCATCAAGTGTTTCTTCACTATGGGTTTCCTCGCGGAAAACTTTATATAACTCGCATACCAGCCGTATGGGATCTCCGAGTTTTAAAGGAGAGAGCTGGCGAAACAGTTCGCTGATGCTGACATATGCAGGTGACCACAACGGACGGTCTGATTCGGCGGCCAGATATTCGTTGAAGAACAGGCTGGCACGTTTATTAGGAAACACGATGGCCGTACGGGACAAATCGTTTCCTGTTTTAGAGTAAAGGTCGTGGGCGACCAATTGGAGGAAAGTTTCCATATTCTGTTTATATCATTTCTTGTAGGACCAGATTACATTATATGTGAAGAAGGATAAGAATATATGTAATGGGCCGTAACAATATATGTTATGATTATACTTTTTTATTTGCTGTTTTTTAGTAGCCAATATCCATGTTTTTATACAGCTTCTATATATTCTTCTTCCACATACCACAGATATCCCTTGATATTCTCTTTGGGATATCCCATCCGTGCAAGTAACTGCATATATCCTTGTACCTGCTTGTTGTATTTCTTGTTCGACTTACCGAACTTGAAATCCACGACGGCAATTTCTCCGTTTCTCATCATGACACGGTCGGGACGCCGGGTATGCAGTTCTCCGTTCTCTTGCCAGATGATATCGCATTCATTGAAAAGTTGCCAGGTTCCCGAATACCAGTCTTTGACTTGAGGCAGGGAGAAAGCCCGTTCGGTAAGTTCACGTATTTCTTCTTCCGTTTCCGTATGTCCGATAATACCTTCGAACACCAGTTGGCTTATGGCATTTTCAATATCATTTTCCGTTGCGATGGCAGAAAATAAAGTATGCAGCAGACGCCCGCGATTGATAAACCGCTGGCTGGATTCTGCTTCATCTATCCCCGCTATGAAATCGGCCGAGCGGTTGGACTGGCGGAATTCAATATCATGGAACATACTTTCCATGTGGACGGGAAGTTTTACAGGTTTTTGGGCTAACTTGTTTGTTTCTTGCCTGTCATCTTGGACAGCAGGTGATGAAGGGCACAAACTACCGCTCTCATAGACAGCCGCTTCTTCGTCCCAACTGCCTGTACCTTTGCTGGCTATTTGTGGCAGAGTGTTGGCAAGCAGTTCGGATATCGTGCCTTTCTGTCCCTTCTTGCTCCAAAGAATCAGGTTCTTTCCGGCGCGTGTGAAAGCTACGTAAAGCAGGTTCAGGTTATCCACCCAAAGTTGCAGTCGCTCGTGCAGGTAGTCTTGGCGATATACGGATTCCGCCATCGTGGCAGAGTAGCTTACAGGAATCAGCTTCAATGCGTTATAAGGAGCCTCCGGGGCGGTACACCATACAAGCTGGTTGTTGGTCTCGTTTTCTAGTTTCCAGTCGCAGAAGGGGATGAGTACGGTGTGGAATTCCAGTCCTTTGGACTTGTGGATGGATAGAATGCGTATGCCATCCGTCTCTCCGCTGGGTATGGTCTTGCTGCAGAGGGTTTCCTCCCAATAACGTATAAAACTGTCCGGGTCGGAAGAATTGCTTTGCAGATATTCTGTCACGGCGTCAAAGAAAGAAAAGAGATAAGCATCCTGCTTTTCTATACGGTTCATCCCGAATATGCTGAAAAGTTCTTCCAATAGTTCGTATAGGGGCATTAAACGTAAGGTGTCCATGCGTGAGGTGAAAGTCTCGGGAAGCATTTCCTCGGGAGAACCGATGAAGAGACTGTCCCAGTTTTTCTTTTCTTCTTTGCCTTTCTGTCCTTCCGTCAGCCTATAGTTGGCAATCAGTGAAGCTCTTGAAATTTTGTCTTCCGGATTGGACAAATAGCGCAAGGCATCTATCAGCATGCAGATGGCAAGCGAGGCATCCAGCCGGAACGCTTCGTCGGAGACAACAGGCAGCCGGAGCTCCTTGTCGAAGTAATTGGCAATAGGGGGGATATTCTTGTTCTTGCGGACAAGTATGGTGATATCGTTCAACCGGACGCCTGTTGCCAATAAGTTCTGTACTTCTTTCCCCATGGAGAGAAGTGTCTGTTCCGTGTAGTTATGCTCTTCGTCCGGTTCAAGGAAAGAGGCCTTGACATAACCGCGCTCGTCACTTTTGGGCGATTCTTGTACCACGTCGGCGTAGGCACGTTTCAACGGATAACAATCTTCTTTCAGCTCTTCAAGGTGCAGCGTATTGAGGTAATCTACGGCGGCGGTGAATAGTCCGTTGTTGAAGCGGATGATATTTGTTTCGCTTCGTCTGTTTGTTTTCAGAGTCTCTATACGGATTGGGAAGCTGCCCAAACCTTTATCCCTGACTTCTGAACCTTCGTCTTTTTCCCCGAGTCCGTTCAGTATTCCCCAGTCACCGTTCCGCCATCGGTAAATGGACTGCTTCACATCTCCCACGATCAGACTGTCGGCTCCCTGCGAAAGGCCTTCAAGCAACAGCAGACGGAAGTTATCCCATTGCATGCGGCTGGTATCCTGGAATTCGTCAATCATCACATTGCGTATATTGGCCCCGATTTTTTCGAATACGAAAGAAGAATCACCCTCGCGCACCAACTGGTGCAGCAAGGCATTGGTGTCCGAGAGAAGGAAACGGTTGTGCTCCCTGTTCAGCGTGCGCACTTCTTCATCTATATGGTTCAGAAGCTGCAACTTGTTGAGATGCTGCAGGGAAAGCCGGCAACTGTTTATAATCCGGCTTTTCTGCGGGCGCAACCTTTCCGCATCTTGCAGAAGGGGGAGCAGGCTTTGTTCGGCCAGGTGAATGATGTCGTTCTTGCGTGAGGAAGTTTTGGTAGCCCAGTTCTTGGCATCAGCCAGGCTATTCTGCAAAGTGGCGTTCATCACGTCTTTGTCTGTCAGTTTTCCATCCCTCAGTTTACGGAAATAACTGCCTATACCGCGTGCGCCACCCTTCAAGTCTTCGGCTACGAGGGCATGGCCTTCCAGTTCGCCTTCAAATTGGTCATAGAATCCTTTCATTTGCTCCAAAGCATCGGTTTCCATTTCACGCAATACGTCCCGGTAAAGTTTCAGTGTATCCGGGGTACGGAGACATTGCCGCAATCCTTCACCACGTTCTATATAACTTTCATCAAAGATGTTTCTTCCGAAGTTTTTCACTTCATTGGAGACGTTCCAGCGCTTGTCGTCGGCGATGCGTTCGTTGATATAATCCAGCAGCCAGGCCAGGACGGGAGAAGTGGAAGTCAGTTTTTCGATGAGGCTATCTACCGCATCGCTCAGCACTTCGGTATTGTTCAGTTCTATATTGAGGTTGGGGCTTAATTCCAGTTCCCGTGCAAGGTTTCTCATGACGGACTGGAAAAAGGAGTCGATGGTCTCTACACGGAAACGGCTGTAGTCGTGCAGCATATATTGCAAGGCAATTCCGGCACGTTGGCGGATTTCCGCTGTATCCAATGTTCCACCGTCAATCCTTTTAAGCTCTTCCTGGATACGTGACAGGTAAGCTTCGGAAGCCGGATCGCTTTTCCATATGCCGTATAGCTGCTGAAGAATACGTTCCTTCATCTCTGCGGTAGCCTTGTTGGTGAAGGTTACGGCAAGTATCTGCCGGTATGCCCGTGGATTCAGAATCAGGTGTTTGATGTATTCCACTGCCAACGTAAAGGTCTTGCCTGATCCGGCGGAGGCTTTATATACTAATAGTTCCATAAAAGAGAGGCATTCATTTCGACAGACAAAGATAGTGTAAATGGGGAGTAGAATAAAGTGAACTTGTTTATTTTTTGTGCCGGGTACTGCTTTTTCATTTAAGAAATATTGTTCATCGCTTGTTATTGCAGTAAAATGCTTGTATTCGTGCGCAACGACGCTGAAGCACCGCCTTAGGTGTTTCTTCCTATTGGGCTTCGGATAAAGTGCTTTGTAGTCTGTTCCTCATAGCAGAACAGTTTGTTTCCTATATCCAAACAATTTGTTTCCCTAAACTAAACGTTTTGTTTTCCTTATCCGAATTATTCGTTTTCTTGTGGAAAACACTTTGTTTGATTCATTCAAAACAAAGTGTTTTGTAGCATAGAACATTTTGTTCGTTGTTGTGAACTAATGAGTTAGGTGTAGTTTAATGCTTTAGGTTGAGTACTCCTTAATCTTACTTGTAAGGATGGTTGACGGAGTTAATACTTAGTTATAATATCAGTTGACTCTTTCAAGAGTTATTTCTTTGTCGGGTTGACGAGACATTGTGACAGTTGCGTGACAGATAAAGGAGCCATCACGCATCTATCACAGGTATCCGTCACGGGATATACATCTATGTATCAAATCGATAGAGTGTATTCCGTGACAGCATGACGGATAAATTACGTTTTTAAACTTTATGATGGAGTCCCCTGAGCTATAACAATCCCAGAGCATTCGCTCAATAAAGTTAACTTTTTAAATGAAAGCCGTGCAATCCCCTTTGTTTTTAGATTCCGTAAAATACAATATGTATATGTTTCCCGTGCTTGCCGGAAGATTGTAGAAATCATTATAAATTAAGTATTTTCCTCTTATTGTACATCATACAATTACCACTTGTGGAACATTTCCTGGAATACATATTGTATTTCATATGATAACTATATATTTTGTTATTGTATAAAGTATGATATGTATTTATTTGAAAAATAATGCTTTATAACATTATAAAAATATTCTTTTTATCTATTGCGGATTAGAAAAACCTATTTATATTTGCAGCGCTTAAACAGACATATTATGCAAGACATGGAACAAAAAATACCTTTGGCCAACAATCATATCTCTGTAGATTGTGTTGTGATTGGTTTTGACGGGGAGCAACTGAAGGTTCTGCTGATTAAACGTGTGGGCGAAGAGCAAGGGGAAGTATTTCACGATATGAAACTTCCCGGAAGTTTGATTTACATGGATGAGGATCTGGATGAGGCCGCCAAAAGAGTATTGAATGAATTGACGGGACTGAAGAACGTCAACCTGATGCAGTTCAAGGCTTTCGGTTCTAAGAATCGGACGAAAGATCCTAAAGATGTACATTGGCTGGAACGTGCCATGCAATCCAAAGTAGAGCGTATTGTCACTATAGCCTATCTTTCCTTGGTAAAGATAGACCGGACGCTGAGCCGTGAGCTGGACGATTACCAGGCGTGTTGGGTGGCGATGCACGATATAAAGGCTTTGGCGTTCGATCATAATCTGATTATCAAAGAGGCCATGATATACATACGCCAGTACGTTGAAATCAATCCGTCTTCCTTGTTTGACTTACTGCCGCGAAAGTTTACGGCTTCCCAACTGCGTACATTGTACGAGTTGGTATATGGGAGACAGTATGACGTACGTAATTTCCACAAGAAAATAGCTTTGATGGAATATGTCGTCCCCATGGAGGAGAAACAGCAGGGAGTGGCCCACCGGGCAGCACGTTACTACCGCTTCGATAAGAAGATATACAATAAAATCAGGCGCTGAAAAGGGGTGTGATTTAAGATTTATGCCGTATAAGGGGGATGAATTATAAATCCCAGCAGAATAAATCATAAATTATAGATCTCAACAGAATAAATCATAAATTATAAATCTCAAATCATAAATATGTTTCTATTAGGTTATGACATTGGTAGCTCGTCTGTCAAAGCGAGTCTGGTAAACGCTGAAAGCGGTAAGTGTGTATCGTCAGCATTTTTCCCGAAGACAGAAGCGGAAATTATTGCGGTAAGACAGGGGTGGGCGGAACAAAACCCCGAAAACTGGTGGGAGAACTTAAAACTTGCCACGCAAGCTGTGCTAGCGGAGTCCGGAGTGAATGCTGGAGACATAAAAGCCATCGGCATCTCTTACCAGATGCATGGATTGGTATGCGTTGACAAAAACCAGCAGGTGCTGCGTCCTGCCATTATCTGGTGTGACTCAAGGGCTGTTCCCTACGGGCAGAAAGCTTTTGAAATGCTGGGGGAGGAGACTTGCCTTTCCCGTCTGCTGAATTCACCGGGTAATTTCACCGCGTCCAAGCTGGCATGGATTAAAGAAAACGAACCTGGCATTTACGAAAAGATATATAAAATAATGTTACCGGGCGATTATATCGCCATGAAGTTAAGCGGTACAATCTGCACAACCGTTTCGGGCTTGTCCGAAGGGATGTTCTGGGATTTCAAGAATAGCCGGATCGCTGATTTTCTGATGGACTATTACGGCTTTGACAACTCCTTGATCGCTGACATCAAGCCTACTTTCTCCGAACAGGGTCGTGTCAATGCCAAAGCGGCCGGAGAACTGGGATTGAAAGAAGGTACGCCGATTACTTACCGTGCCGGTGACCAGCCCAACAATGCTTTGTCATTGAATGTATTCAATCCGGGAGAAATAGCTTCTACCGCCGGAACCTCCGGTGTGGTATATGGTGTGAACGGTGAAGTGAATTACGACCCGAAATCGCGTGTCAACACCTTTGCACACGTCAACCACGCTGCGGGGCAAACCCGTCTGGGTGTTCTGCTGTGCATCAACGGCACGGGCATCCTCAACTCATGGATAAAACGCACCGTCGCTCCCGAAGGCATCTCCTACAACGATATGAACCTGCTGGCGGCACAAGCCCCCATCGGCAGTGCGGGCATCAGCATCCTGCCTTTCGGCAATGGTGCGGAGCGTATGTTGGAAAACAAGGAAACCGGCTGTTCCATTCATGGCGTCAACTTCAACCAGCATGGTAAGCAGCACATCATCCGTGCGGCCCAGGAGGGAATTGTATTCTCTTTCAAATACGGAATCGACATCATGGAAAGCATGGGTATTCCCGTACAGAAAATTCACGCAGGAAAAGCAAATATGTTCCTCAGTCCCCTGTTCCGCGAAACGTTGGCGGGTGTGACGGGAGCAGTTATAGAGCTATATGATACGGATGGTTCCGTAGGAGCCGCCAAGGGTGCAGGCATCGGCGCAGGTATCTATAAAGATAACAAGGAGGCCTTTGCCACACTTGACAGGCTGGAAGTGATAGAGCCGGATCCGGCAGACAGCCAGGCTTATGCGGATGCATATGCACGCTGGAAAGGATTCGTCTGATTTGCAGGACATAGCTGAAGAGTAAACAAATTCTATAATAAACCCAACCGCCTCCTTTCCCTTTCCAGAGGGATGGGAGTGGTAAAAAACTAAAAAACATTATGGTAACAAAAGAGTATTTTCCTGGAATAGGAAAGATTAAGTTTGAAGGTAAAGAGAGTAAGAATCCCATGGCATTCCGCTATTATGATGCTGAAAAGGTCATTATGGGCAAGAAGATGAAAGATTGGCTGAAGTTTGCCATGGCATGGTGGCACACGCTTTGCGCAGAAGGCGGCGACCAGTTTGGCGGCGGTACTAAAAAGTTCCCGTGGAACGGTGATGCCGACAAGCTTCAGGCTGCAAAGAACAAGATGGACGCCGGTTTCGAATTCATGCAAAAGATGGGTATCGAATATTACTGCTTCCACGATGTGGACCTTTGCGAAGAAGCAGACACTGTCGAAGAGTATGAAGCCAACTTGAAAGCTATTGTTGCATACGCAAAGCAAAAGCAGGAAGAAACCGGCATCAAGCTGCTGTGGGGTACCGCCAATGTATTCGGTCATGCCCGCTACATGAACGGCGCAGCTACCAATCCCGATTTCGATGTAGTGGCACGCGCGGCTGTTCAGATCAAGAACGCCATTGACGCGACCATTGAATTAGGCGGTTCAAACTATGTATTCTGGGGTGGCCGCGAAGGCTATATGTCTCTGCTGAACACAGACCAGAAACGTGAGAAAGAACATCTCGCGCAGATGTTGACCATTGCCCGCGACTACGCCCGTGCCCGTGGTTTCAAAGGTACCTTCCTGATTGAGCCGAAACCTATGGAGCCGACTAAACACCAGTATGATGTGGATACAGAAACTGTTATCGGTTTCTTGAAAGCCCATAATCTGGACAAGGACTTCAAGGTGAATATCGAAGTGAACCACGCCACTCTGGCAGGTCACACTTTCGAGCACGAACTGGCAGTGGCTGTGGATAACGGCATGCTCGGCTCTATCGATGCCAACCGTGGTGACTACCAGAACGGTTGGGATACGGATCAGTTCCCCATCGACAACTTCGAACTGACACAGGCCATGATGCAAATTATCCGTAACGGTGGTTTCGGCAACGGTGGTACAAACTTTGACGCCAAGACCCGTCGCAACTCTACTGACCTGGAAGACATCTTTATCGCCCACATTGCAGGTATGGATGCGATGGCGCGTGCATTGGAAAGCGCAGCCCAACTACTTGAAGAATCTCCTTACAGGAAGATGCTGGCCGACCGTTACGCTTCCTTCGACAGCGGCAAGGGTAAGGAGTTCGAAGACGGCAAGCTGACGCTGGAAGACGTTGTGGCATACGCTAAAGCCAACGGTGAACCGAAACAAACCAGCGGCAAGCAGGAATTGTATGAGGCAATCGTCAACATGTATTGCTGATGAATAGATATAGTTGGCAGATGACGGTTGACAGTTGCCATGCGGCATAAGCACGCAGGCGTCTGTCAACTGTCATCTATCACTTTTATCTGTCATCTATCAACTATTTAAATCGACTATCATGAATTATACAGAAAAAGGCAGTAAACTCTATCTCTTCTCCATTGTGCTTGTGGCCGTAATCGGAGGGTTGCTTTTCGGTTACGATACGGCAGTCATATCCGGTGCCGACAAAGGACTCCAGGCATTCTTTATGGGGGCTTCCGACTTTGCCTACACAGATACAGTTCACGGCATCACTTCCTCCAGCGCACTTATCGGATGCATCATCGGCAGTGCCCTTTCGGGGTTATTCGCATCTAACCTGGGGCGCAAGAATTCTCTTTTCATCGCCGGTGTCCTGTTCTTCCTTTCGGCATTGGGCTCCTACAATCCGGAATTCCTTTTCTTTGATTACGGTGTTCCTTCCTATTCACTGCTTGTAGCATTCAACTTCTACCGTGTATTGGGAGGAATCGGTGTAGGTTTGGCATCCGCCATTTGCCCGATGTATATTGCGGAGATTGCGCCGAGCAACATTCGCGGGACGCTGGTGTCATGGAACCAGTTTGCCATTATCTTCGGCCAGTTGGTGGTTTACTTCGTGAACTTCCTCATTCTGGGCGAGAATTCAAATCCGGTAATCAAGGCCGTCGAAGGAGTCAACCAGATACTGAACCCAGAGGCTGCGGCATGGACTACGGAAATAGGCTGGCGTCTGATGTTTGTCAGCGAAGCTGTTCCGGCAGGGCTCTTTGCATTGCTCGTATTGTTTGTGCCCGAAACACCGCGCTATCTTGCCATGAGCGGCAAGGACGAGAAGGCGCTCCAAGTGTTGAGCCGCATCAACGGGTTGGCACAGGCAAAGGTCATTCTGGCGCAGATTAAGGCAACGGCAGAGGAAAAGACGGAAAAACTTTTCACTTACGGCTGGATGGTTATCTTCATCGGCATCATGTTGAGCGTGTTCCAGCAGGCGGTAGGCATCAATGCCGTGCTTTATTTCGCTCCCCGTATCTTTGAGACGATGGGCATGGGTAACCCGATGGTACAGACTGTCATCATGGGTATCATCAATATTCTGTTCACGTTGCTGGCGGTCTTTACAGTCGAGAAATGGGGACGTAAACCGCTGCTCATCTCGGGTTCTATCGGTATGGCGATAGGTGCTTTCGGAGTAGCTCTCTGCAATGTTGTGGCAGGACTTCCTCCCATGTTGGCGGTGGTCAGCATCATGGTTTATAGCGCTTCGTTCATGTTCAGCTGGGGACCCATCTGTTGGGTACTGATTGCCGAAATCTTCCCGAATACCATTCGTGGTGCGGCAGTGGCAATTGCCGTGGCTTTCCAGTGGATATTCAACTTCATCGTATCTTCCACTTTCGTGCCTATGTACAATATGAGTTTGGGAGATATGGGAGACAAATTCGGGCACATGTTTGCCTACGGCTTGTACGGCATCATCTGTGTGGTGGCTGCCCTGTTTGTGTGGAAGCTTGTCCCCGAAACGAAAGGTAAGACTCTGGAGGACATGACCAAATTGTGGCAGGACAGAAAAAACAAGAAATAAGCCTGCCTCATAAGAATCTTTCAGACTTGGACACATATTTCTGTTTCTCGGATAGAAGAACAGAAATATGTGTTGTTTTTTTGTTATTCCGGCATGCCCTTCATCCGCCCGACACGCAAAGAAAAACTCCCTAAGGAGGATAACGTGTAAGGATAAACTGTACCTTTGTACCGTTTTTTAATTAGGAATGACAAGATAGTTATGGATTCAATGAAAATTAATAAGGTGCAGATACGTAACCTGCAGATTGAAGATTACGACCAACTGGCACAATCATTCACACGCGTTTATTCAGACGGAAGCGATGTATTCTGGACACACAAGCAAATAGAGAAACTGATTCGTATCTTTCCCGAAGGGCAGATTGTGACGGTGGTCGATGAGCAAATTGTGGGCTGTGCGCTTTCCATCATCGTGAACTATGATGACGTGAAGAACGACCACACCTATGCCCAAGTGACAGGCAAGGAGACTTTCAACACCCACAATCCGAAAGGTAATATACTTTACGGTATCGAAGTATTTATCCATCCCAAATACCGCGGCTTGCGCTTGGCGCGCCGCATGTATGAATACCGTAAGGAACTTTGCGAAACGCTGAACCTGAAGGCAATCATGTTTGGCGGGCGTATCCCGAACTACTATAAATATGCCGATCAAATCCGTCCCAAAGAGTATATAGACAAGGTGAAGCAGAAGGAAATCTTCGACCCGGTGCTGACTTTCCAACTCTCCAACGACTTCCACGTGCGCAAGGTGATGCGCAATTATCTTCCGAATGATGAGGAGTCCAAACACTATGCCTGTCTGCTGCAATGGGATAATATTTATTACCAACCCCCCACGCAAGAGTTCGTAAATCCGAAAACCACCGTCCGCGTCGGTCTGGTGCAATGGCAGATGCGTACCTACAAGACACTGGATGACCTCTTTGAACAAGTGGAGTTCTTTGTGGATGCCGTGAGTGACTACAAGAGTGATTTTATCCTTTTTCCCGAATACTTCAACGCACCGTTGATGGCGAAATTCAACAATGAGGGAGAGTCACAGGCCATTCGCGGACTGGCAACCTATACCGAAGAAATCAGGGAACGTTTCGTCAAACTTGCCATCAGTTACAACATCAACATCATTACGGGCAGCATGCCGCTTATCAAGGACGATGGACTGCTATACAATGTAGGATTCCTTTGCCGACGCGACGGGAGCTATGAAATGTATGAGAAGATACACGTCACTCCCGATGAAATAAAGTCTTGGGGACTGAGCGGCGGCAAGTCCATCCAGACTTTCGATACGGACTGTGCCAAGATAGGCGTACTGATATGCTACGATGTAGAGTTCCCTGAACTGAGCCGCATCATGGCGGACCAAGGCATGCAGATACTCTTTGTGCCTTTTCTTACCGATACGCAGAATGCTTACAGCCGCGTAAAGGTGTGTGCCCATGCCCGCGCCATCGAAAACGAGTGTTTCGTAGTGATAGCCGGCAGTGTAGGCAATCTTCCCCGTGTACACAATATGGACATCCAGTATGCCCAGTCCGGTGTATTCACTCCCTGCGATTTTGCTTTCCCCACGGACGGTAAGCGTGCGGAAGCTACTCCGAATACCGAAATGATTCTTGTATCGGATGTCGATCTGGATTTGCTGAATGAACTGCATACCTATGGCAGTGTGCGCAACCTGAAAGACCGGAGAAGCGATTTATATGAGGTGAAAATGAAAAAATAATCTTATTTCGGATAGTAACCTCTATGTTTCATCCAGTTTCTTCCGGTATTCTTTCGGGGTCATTCCCGTTTCTTTCTGGAATGCCCTGCGAAAAGTTGAGATGGAATTGAAGCCCGACTGGTAGGCGATAGTCTCTATGGTAAGCTCGGGATGGTGGACGAAGAGCGGGATGCACCCTTCTTTTATGCGTCGTTGGTTGATGTAATTATAGAAAGTTGTGTTCAGTTCCTTGTTGAAGTAGTCGCTCAGATATGTGCGGTTGCTTCCTACCAGTTGCACAAGGTCCTGTAAGGTAAGGTCCGGTTTTAGGTATAGTTCCTGTTCGCCGATAAGTTGTTCCAGCTTGCCGGCAAAGGGAAAACCTGCCGTTTCTTCCTCTTTGGCTACCATTTCCTTTTCCTTTTGCAGCTCCAGTTTGCCGGGCATGGTGATGCTCCGGTGGTTCCAGCAATAATGGGCCACAAAGTGCCACTGGATAATGAGGCTGAAATAATAGGCTCCGTCTGTGATGCCCGAAGGATAGAAACTGTCCAGCACCCAGAGCAGCTGGGACATGAAAGCGATGAGAAAGATGGTTTTCAGCCACGACAAGTCCATGTGTTTAATATTCTGAAAATTATTATAGATATACTGTTGGTATTTCTTCACCTTAAAGTAGGCGATGAAAATGATGGTCAGCCCGAATAATATCAAGAACCCCCAATATATCTGCTGCAGAGTATCCGAAGGAAACACTGTATACAAAGCGGTGAAACAGAGGAAGGGCAGCAACAAGACTGCCATCCTTTTTAAAGTAACCCATCCGGGCGATACCAACTCAAACAGAAGCACAGCATATGACACGGCCGACCATCCGTCCAGAAAAACAATCAAGTTGAGCATTTCATCGGTATGGAAAGCCTGAAAAGCATAGATGATGTCCTTGAAGTTCCATGCGGCGAGATAACAGAAAATGATTCCTACTATCAGATGTATGCGCAGGCGGGCAGAGTATTTCAACATGAAATAACCCGTACATAGGAAGTACATAAAGGCAGAGCCGTTCAAGAAATAGGCTATATTTTGTTCCGTCATAGTATTGATATAGAATAATAAAAACAAAAGTACGGAAACGAATTGGTTCTTTAAAACAAAAACAAAGGTTTGTTACACGGAGCTTTCATTTAAGGGCGATAACTCCTTCTAACTCTCTTTTTATTAAGCAATGCTCCAAAAAGCGCGGCAATTTGCTTTTCCGTGCATTCAAACAAGAGGCTTCATTCAGACAAAAATTGGAATTCTTTTGTCTGAATGAAAGCTCTTTTGTTTGAATGAATCTTTAATGAAACGTTAAATCGCCATATTTGCGAATAAACGGAAGTCCAATCCTTAAAACATTTTTCAACCATGATGAAACATTTTATTTTTATTTTCAGTTGTCTTTTCTTTTGGAGTTGCGGTTCCGGTGGAGAAGAAGAGCCTATCCCTCCCGCACCGGACGAAAAGCCGGTGATAAATATTCCTTCTACCGACCCTTTGCCCGTGATAGAGCAGAAAGGAGGGAAGGCAAGTCTATCATTCACCACCAATACGGCATGGACGGCAACCGTCAATGCGGCATCCGCCCGTTCGGCATCGTGGGTCAGCGTGTTGCCCGAAAGTGGTGGCGCAGGTTCGCATACCCTTACCGTCACCACTACGGAAAATGACACTTTCGATGAACGCAATGCTACGGTCGTGCTGAAGGCGGGCGCGGCAAGCAAGTCTTTCACCATCAGCCAGAAGCAAAAGAATGCACTGACTGTAAGTTCCAATAAGATAGAGGTGAAAGCTGCGGGCGGAAAGGCCGTCATAGAGGTAAAGGCCAATGTGCAGTATGAATATGAAATAGAAAAGGAGGCGCAATCCTGGATTACGCATACGGCAACACGGGGACTGGCGACTTCCGTCTTGGAATTCAGTGTATCGGAGAATCAGAATACCGACAAGCGGGAAGGGAAGATTACCATCCGCGACGAAGAGTTTACGGAAGTGGTCACTGTCTATCAGGAAGGTAGCAAGCCTGCGGTCATACTGACGCAAAACGAATACACCGTAGGCAGTCAGGGGGAAAACATCAAAGTGGAACTGCGTAGCAATGTAGATTACGAGATAAAGCTACCGGACGTCGACTGGATAAGCGAGACCGCGACACGCGCTCTTTCTTCGAACACGCACTACTTCACGATAAAGCCCAACGGAACCCATGATGCCCGTATGGCGGAAATCTCCTTTCTAAATAAGGAGAACGGTATCGAGGAGAAGGTGAAGGTAACCCAGAAGCAGAAAGACGACATCGTCGTGACACAGAACGAGTACCATATAGCGGCGGCAGGAGGCACGATAGATGTCAAGGTGAGTGCGAATGTGGACTATACGGTAACTGTCGGTGAGGACTGGATAAAGCAGGTCACGACACGGGGGCTGGCAACAGGAACATTGCGCTTTTCCATTGCGGAAAACAAGGACGATGACGCACGTTCGGGCAAGATTGCCATAAAGGGTGCAGGCATTTCCCGGACGGTCACGGTGAAGCAGTCGGCAGGAAAAGAGACGGATGGAGGCATTGACGATATGCCCACACAACCTTGGTAGGAATCTTTAAATGTAAAAAATATGAACTGTAAAATGAAATATATAATTCAAGTTCTGGCAGTAATCATTCTTTTCGGTTGCAGCGATGAAGACCCGTTCAGAAGCAATGGAGACATCTCGGTTACGGCAGGCTTTACAAATACCCGCACTTCCTTTACAGAAGCCAATGGAGTTACCCATGTCAGTTGGAATACGGGAGATGGAATCGGCTTGATAAGCAAGGAACAGGCTAATCTGAAGTACATGGCACAAAGTGCGGGTAAGGAGACTTCTTTCAAGGCGGCAAGCAGCAAGCTGAATGCCGCCGACGGAGAAACCGTGTATGCTTACTATCCGTACAGCGAATCTTCTGAAAGCAAGGATCATATAGCACTACCCGTCATGGTTTGGCAAAACTATACCAATGACGTGACCAAACTGGATTTTGTCTACACCACCGGCAAAGTGGCAGACAACAAACTGGCATTGCAGTTCAAGCATCTGCTTGCCTTTATCAAGCTCACCATCCCGTTGGATTTAATACCGGATAGGGGGGACAATGGCGGGCTTCTCGTTCAATCATCCGAGAACATCAGCTATGCCTCCAACTCCTGCTTCAATCTGGAAAAGGAAGAGATTACCAATGAGCTATATAACTATATCAACTATCTCATTCCTGAAGATATTACACCGGGAAGTGCGGGAGAAGTGACCTGCTATATAGCCATATTACCCCAAAGCAAGGAGGCGGTTCTCAAATTTTATCATCAAAGGAAAGATGGAAGAGGAGACTGCCTGCTGGTCAAGAAAGCTCCTGCCGAGGGACTCAAAGCCGGAAACGTCTATACACTCAGTATCAATGAGAATGAGGTGGATATTCAAAGAAAGCAAGACCGGCAAGCGCTGATTGACTTGTACAATGCCACCGATGGAGACAATTGGACCAAAAATACAAATTGGTGTAGCGACAAGCCGCTGGACGAGTGGCATGGGGTATCTACGATGGAAAGTGGAAGAGTCTTAATGCTGAGGTTAGACCATAACAACTTGAAAGGGCATCTACCTGCCTCTATCGGCAATCTTACTGCGCTTGAATACTTTGACATATCATGGAATAACTTACAAGGGGAATTTCCAGAGACATTGTCCGTACTGATGGGACAAATTACAGTTGGAAATTTCCACGTACAGACTAACGGATTTTCGGGCAAGTTGCCAAAGGCTATTGTGGAACATGCCCGTTGGAAAGACTACTGGCCCAGCTTTGTGTGCCAGAATCCGGACAAAGGTGGTGGAATAGACTTTAAAGATGTAGTCATACCTGCCCCCAGCTTTACGGCAACCGATTTGTCGGGCAATCTGATTGACTCCGAAGCGGAATACGTGAAGAGCAAGTTCACAATCTTATGTCATTGGGCGGCTTGGTGTCCATACTCTCAGGCTTTCATGGGGAAACTTCTGAATATGTACAAGGGATACCACTCCAAAGGACTGGACATAATTGGCTTCAACACGATATGCCCTTACTCAGAACCTTGTGACAAGCTGGAAGAGATGAAGCAGTATATCGCTGACAACAACATACCTTGGAGGAACTTTGCTGAACAATTCATCGGTGGTAGTTTTGCCGAAAGCCCCAACATGATTCCGGCATTCTGGAGTTATGGAGGTACTCCTTGTGTATATGTTGTAGATCAGAACAAAAACATTGTATTCCAGTCTCTTACGGAATATTATGCAAAACTTTCTGATTTCCTCGCCGGACAGCTTGGAGAGATAGAGCCTGCGGGTTATTATACTTCTACCGACTATTCTCGCGACGGTGAGGTCGTCATCCTGCAGAAAGCCTCTAAGGGTAAGGGAATCAATCTTGTATTTATGGGCGAAGCTTTCGTGGATAAAGACATGGGCGACGGAGGACTTTATGAGCAACGGATGAACGAAGCTATGGAAGAGCTTTTCTCCATTGAGCCTTATAAATCATTCCGAAACCGATTCAACGTATATGCCGTAAAGGTGATTTCGCCAAATGCCGAATTTGCGCCGGATGCCAAGCACCGCCTCAATGAGGATGACAGGACATGCTTCGATTTAGCCTTGAAAGCACCGGGTGCAGGAGACAGGAACATGGTGTCTGTCGTGTACAATACTATCGGTTCAACAGGCAGAAGCTATACCAATATGTATGAAGACGGTTCTTTTGTAGGCTATATGTTGGAAGGAGTGAATGAGGTGTTGGTTCATGAGGTTGGCGGCCATGGATTTGCCAAGCTGCTGGATGAATATATAGAACAAGGCAATGAGGCTCTGACCCTTCCCAAAGAGAAAAAAACATACTTGGATGAAGTGTGGAACCTTGATTGGGGGTGGGGAGCCAATGTGGATTATCATGGCACAACCTCTACCGTCAAGTGGGCACATCTGCTGGCTGATGAGCGTTATAAGGATGAAACGGGGATTTATGAAGGTTCTTACCTTTATGGATTCGGTGCCTATCGCCCCACTGACAACAGTATGATGCGCTATAATATCCCGTGGTTCAATGCTCCAAGCCGTGAAGCAATCTACAAAGCCATCATGACCCTGTCCGAAGGTGCAGAGTGGAAATACAGCTTCGAGGAATTTGCAACTTACGACGGCATAAACCGTGTGAAAACCCGCAGCGTTTTGCGCGATTACAGTACGCAAAGGCAGGTTGGTAAGCAATTGCCTCCAACCATTATCCCCGGAAGCTGGCGTGATGCAAAAGTGAAAAACACTCTTGTTCCCCTTCGTTAGACAATAGTTTGGTGAAAATCGAGACAGTTTCTTAGACAGAGCCGCCTTTCTGATGTATAAGGAAGGCGGCTCTTTTTATTTTTTCCGTCCAAACAACTCTTATATCTAACTTTTTTGTAAATTTGCACCCTTAAAAACAGAAGGGTGGCTCCGGGTATGCTGAGAAGTGCCTGTCAAGAGTTCCTTCAATCGTAAATCGTAAATTGTCAAATAGTAAATATCAAGATGGGTAAGAAGTTTGCCGAATATTCGAAACTTGACCTTTCCGAAGTGAACGGGAAAGTGTTGGAGAAATGGGACGAAAACCAGGTTTTCGCCAAGAGTATGACAGAACGTGAAGGTTGTCCTTCTTTCGTGTTTTTCGAAGGGCCTCCCTCGGCCAATGGTATGCCGGGCATTCACCACGTAATGGCTCGCTCCATCAAGGACATTTTCTGCCGTTACAAAACGATGAAGGGATTCCAGGTAAAGCGTAAGGCAGGATGGGATACCCACGGGCTTCCTGTGGAACTGGGTGTGGAAAAGGCACTCGGTATCACCAAAGAGGATATTGGCAAGACTATTTCCGTGGCGGAATACAACGCTGCCTGCCGTAAGGACGTCATGAAATTCACGAAAGAGTGGGAAGACCTGACGCACAAGATGGGCTATTGGGTGGACATGAAGAACCCGTACATCACTTACGACAACCGTTACATTGAAACCTTGTGGTGGCTGTTGAAACAACTCTATAAGAAAGGACTCCTTTATAAAGGATATACCATACAGCCGTATTCTCCCGCTGCCGGTACGGGACTCAGTTCGCACGAGTTGAACCAGCCCGGATGCTACCGTGACGTAAAAGATACGACCGTAGTGGGACAATTCAAGATAAAGAACCCGAAGCCGGAAATGGCAGAGTGGGGGACTCCTTACTTCTTGGCATGGACTACCACTCCGTGGACATTGCCCAGTAACACCGCACTCTGCGTAGGGCCTAAGATAGACTACGTTGCCGTGCAGACTTACAATGGATATACCGGTGAAAAGATGACTGTGGTATTGGCCAAAGCTTTGCTGTATACTCACTTCAATAAAAAGGCGGAAGACGCTGCATTAGAGGATTATAAGCCGGGAGATAAACTAATCCCGTTCAAGGTAGTGGGTGAATATAAAGGTCCGGACTTGGCAGGTATGGAGTACGAGCAGCTCATCCCGTGGGTAAAGCCGGTTGATGTTGATAACGATGGTAACTGGAGTGTCAGCACCAAGGGGTTTCGTGTAATCCTCGGTGATTATGTAACGACCGAGGACGGTACGGGTATTGTGCACATCGCTCCTACATTCGGTGCGGATGACGCCTTTGTAGCCCGTGCGGCAGGTATCCCTTCCTTGTTCATGATAAACAAAAGAGGTGAAACCCGTCCGATGGTGGATCTTGCCGGAAAGTTCTATCTGTTGGATGAACTGGATGAAAGATTCGTGAACGAATGTGTGGATGTGGAACTCTACAAGGAATATCAGGGCAAGTGGGTGAAAAATGCCTACGACCCGCAATTCACCGTTGAAGGCAAATATGACGAAAAAGCCGCACAGGCTGCCGAAACGCTCGACATTGAGATCTGCATGATGATGAAGATCGGTAACCTGGCATTCAAGATAGAGAAACATGTGCACAACTATCCCCACTGCTGGCGTACGGACAAGCCGGTATTGTACTACCCGCTGGACAGCTGGTTTATCCGTAGTACAGCTTGTAAGGAACGCATGATGGAGCTGAACAAGACTATCAACTGGAAACCGGAAAGCACGGGTACGGGGCGTTTCGGCAAGTGGTTGGAGAACCTGAATGACTGGAATCTGAGCCGTTCACGCTACTGGGGTACTCCGCTGCCCATCTGGCGTACGGAGGATGGCAGCGACGAAAAGTGCATTGAATCCGTAGAAGAACTCTATGATGAAATAGAGAAAGCCGTGGCTGCCGGGCTGATGGAATCGAATCCTTATAAAGAAAAAGGTTTCCAGCCGGGAGTATATACACAGGAAAACTACGATAAGATAGACCTTCACCGTCCGTATGTGGATGATATCATTCTCGTTTCCAAAGACGGCAAGCCGATGAAGCGCGAAACGGACTTGATCGATGTGTGGTTTGACTCCGGCGCCATGCCGTATGCACAGATACACTATCCGTTCGAGAATAAGGAACTACTGGATAGCCATCAGGTATATCCTGCCGATTTCATCGCCGAAGGGGTGGATCAGACACGCGGTTGGTTCTTCACGCTGCACGCTATCGCCACAATGATATTTGACAGCACAGCCTACAAGGCTGTCATCTCCAACGGTCTGGTACTCGACAAGAACGGCAACAAGATGTCCAAACGCCTTGGCAATGCCGTCGATCCGTTCTCTACAATAGAAAAGTATGGTTCCGACCCGTTGCGCTGGTACATGATTACCAACTCTTCACCGTGGGACAACTTGAAATTCGACGTGGATGGAGTGGAAGAAGTACGTCGTAAGTTTTTCGGAACTTTATATAATACTTATTCATTCTTCGCCCTTTATGCCAATGTAGATGGGTTTGAATACAAAGAGGCTGATGTGCCGATGGCGGAACGCCCGGAAATCGACCGTTGGATTCTGTCCGTACTAAATACCTTGGTGAAGAATGTAGATGCTTGTTATAACGAATATGAACCGACTAAAGCCGGACGTCTCATCTCTGACTTTGTGAACGACAACCTTTCCAACTGGTACGTTCGCTTGAACCGTAAGCGTTTCTGGGGTGGGGGAATGACGCAGGACAAGCTGTCCGCCTTCCAGACTCTCTATACCTGTTTGGAAACCGTGGCCAAGTTGATGGCTCCTATCGCTCCATTCTATGCGGACATGTTGTATTCCGATCTAATCGCAGCAACCGGACGGGACAACGTAGTTTCCGTACACCTTGCCAAGTTCCCCGAATGCAGAGAGGAAATGATAGACAAGGAACTGGAAGCACGCATGCAAATGGCCCAGGATGTTACCTCCATGGTGCTGGCATTGCGCCGCAAGGTGAACATCAAAGTGCGCCAACCGTTGCAGTGCATCATGATACCGGTAGTGGACGAAGAGCAGCGTGCACATATCGAGGCTGTGAAAGCGCTTGTCATGAACGAGGTGAACGTAAAGGAAATCAAGTTCGTGGACGGCGCCGCAGGCGTATTGGTGAAGAAAGTGAAGTGCGACTTCAAGAAATTGGGCCCCAAGTTTGGAAAGCAGATGAAGGCCGTAGCTGCCGCTGTTGCAGGCATGTCGCAGGAGGCTATTGCCGAATTGGAAAAGAACGGTTCATACATGCTGAACCTGGACGGTGCGGAAGCTGTGATTGAGACATCAGATGTGGAGATTATCAGTGAGGACATTCCGGGGTGGCTGGTTGCCAATGAAGGCAAGCTGACCGTGGCCTTGGAAGTTACCGTTACCGAGGAGCTTCGTCGGGAAGGTATCGCACGCGAACTGGTGAACCGTATCCAGAATATCCGTAAATCAAGCGGGTTCGAGATAACGGATAAAATAAAGATTACAATCTCAAAAAATCCGCAAACGGATGATGCGGTAACAGAATATAAAGACTATATTTGCAACCAAGTTTTAGGAACCTCGCTAACGTTGGCAGACGGTGTGGAAAACGGTGCTGAATTGAACTTCGACGATTTCTCATTGTATGCAAGCGTAGTAAAAGAATAATAATACTAACCGATTAACATCTTAAAGTTATGGCAGAAAAAACAAGATACTCGGATGCTGAATTGGAAGAATTCCGCGCCATTATAAATGAGAAGTTAGAGTTGGCACAACGTGACTATGAGTTGCTGAAATCCAGCCTTACGGGTGCAGACGGTAACGATACCGATGACACGTCTCCTACATATAAGGTCTTGGAAGAAGGTGCCAATACCTTGTCCAAGGAAGAAACCACACGTCTGGCACAGCGCCAGTTGAAGTTTATTCAAGGCTTGCAGGCTGCTTTGGTACGTATCGAGAATAAAACGTATGGCATTTGCCGTGAAACCGGTAAGTTGATTCCGGCAGAACGTTTGCGTGCCGTACCTCATGCGACATTGAGTATCGAAGCTAAAAACAACGGCAAGAAATAAGAATGAGTAAACTTTTCACGAAAGGCCGTATTGCCTTGCTTATTATTTTTTCGGTACTGATTATCGACCAAGTAATAAAGGTATGGATCAAGACGCACATGTATTGGCACGAAAGCATACGTATGACAGACTGGTTCTACATTTACTTTACGGAAAATAACGGTATGGCGTTCGGTATGGAAATATTCGGGAAATTGTTCCTCACTTCATTCCGCATCATTGCTGTTGCAGTAATCGGCTGGTTTCTATACAAGTTCGTGAAGCAGGGCATGAAGACCGGATTTATAGTCTGTGTCGCCTTGATTCTGACCGGGGCGTTGGGCAATATCATTGACAGTGTGCTTTATGGTGTACTGTTCAATGAAAGCACCCATTCTCAAATAGCCTCTTTTATGCCCGAAGGAGGCGGATACGCTCCGCTCTTCTATGGCAAGGTCGTGGATATGTTCTATTTCCCTATCATTGACACCAACTGGCCGGAATGGATGCCGCTTATCGGAGGAGATCATTTTATCTTTTTTAGTCCGATATTCAACTTTGCCGATGCGGCAATCAGTTGCGGCATAATTGCGATGCTGCTGTTCTACAGCAAATATTTGAACGATGCCTATCATGCTGTCACGAAGAAATCATGAAAGGAAGAAATCGAATTCAATGGTATAGCGTAATCCTTTTGGCATTCTGCCTAACGGCCTGTCAGGTGAAAAGACCTAAGGACGTTTTGCCGGATGCCAAGATGGAAAACGTGCTTTATGACTACCACATAGCGAAAGCTATGGGTGAGGAGACACCCTATAACGAAAGTTATAAGCGGTTGTTGTACATTGAATCGGTTTTTAAAAAACATGGCATTACCAAAGCCGACTTCGACTCTTCTATGGTTTGGTTTGCCCGCAATCCCCAGATACTCACGAAGATTTATGAAAAAGTCAACCTGCGGTTGAAAGCCGAGCGAGATGGAATCAACCACTTGATTGCCCTGCGTGACCATAAGCCGAAAGAATCCCTTCCCGGTGACAGTATCGATGTCTGGATAGGACAGCATATCTGTCAACTGACCGGCATGCCTTTGGACAACAAGCTTACATTCACCCTTCCTGCCGACACTAATTTCCATGACAGGGATACATTGCGTTGGAATGTAGGTTTCCTCTTCTACAACGGGACACCGGACAGCCTGCATGCTCCTTTGATGGCTATGCAGATAAAGTATGAGAATGACAGTGTCATCAACGGCATGCTGAAAGTGAAGGATGCGGGGATTGAAACCATCAGCCTGTTTGCCGACACATTGGGAAAAATCAAGGAAGTGCGCGGATTCATTTATTATCCGATGCAGAAAGTTCCCCAACCTTTATTGATAGACCGTATCTCATTGATGCGCTACCATGCTACGGATTCCATACCTTCTGCTGACAGGGACAGTATCCGTGAGAATGCCGGTAAGGAGGAAAGCAAGAAAATTGAACGGAAACCGACTGCTGTCAAGCCGGTAGAGATTCGGAAACAGGGCAGTGACGTCAATCGTCGCGGCAATCTTCGTCCCCGCCCCACGATACAGAATACAGACAAGCCTGTCCGCCAAACCGAACGCTAATAATGAAACGCTATGCTTCTCATTTCCTGTTTCTTCCAGGATATGGCTATTTGAGGCAGTTTGCCGTTGAGATGGAAGGAGGACATGCGGTCCGTATATTCCCCCTGTCGGAAGAAGTGGAAAATACCGAGTGGCTGCCGGGTGTCATCCTGCTGCTTGATGAAGATATCCGGCCGGATATAACTTCGTATGAGCCGTATTTCGATACTTCCCTTATATTGTCGCCGGTTTCCGGAAATTTATCATATATCCTTGAAAAGGAGAAAGGGAAGCCTGTTTCTTTTATTCCTTATCTATTGTTTCCCTTTAACTTTACAACGATGCGGCCTGTCGCCGGAACTCGGCACAGACGACTGCGGTAGCGATGGCTACGTTCAGAGATTCGGAGGTTTCTCGGTCTGCTGGATAGTTGGGAATATATAGTTTACGGTTGATGAGTTGCCTTACTTCTTCTCCGATGCCATTCCCTTCATTTCCCATCACAATCAGCCCGTTTTCCGACAAAGACTGTCCGTATATATTTTCCCCGTCGAGGAAGGTACCGTAAACGGGAATGTCAGTCAGCGAGCCTATCAGTGCGGGCAGGGGAGTATAGTGGAGCTTGACACGTGCAATGCCTCCCATAGTGGCCTGTACGGTTTTGGGGTTGTATGCATCCACCGTATTGGGGGAGCAGAAGATATGCTCTATCCCGAACCAGTCGGCAAGGCGGATGATGGTTCCCAGATTACCGGGATCTTGTACATCGTCCAAGGCAAGACATAAGGAACGGCCGATAACGGATGCATCCGTTTCGTCTTCAGGTTGCTTGAAGACGGCTAATACTTGTTGGGGCGTTTTCAGCAGGCTGGCACGGGAAAGTTCCTCTTCTGAAACCTCCGTCACATCCGTCAAGGGTAAATGATGGTTTTGGGAAAGCCATTCGGAGGTTGCGACAAGGAAACAGCAGGGAAAATGTCCTAACAGGTCGCCTACCAGTTTAGGACCTTCTGCCAGAAATACTTTGTCTGCTTTCCTGTTTTTCTTCAATTCCAGCGAGTGGATATATTTAATCCGGTTTTTACTTAATGCCATAGGATAAACTTGTTACACTTGACAAAAATACATGATTATTTCTATATAACCGACAGAGTTTGCAGAAGAAATATTTAATATTTTGCAGGCAGGAGAATAAAAGTTCCAAAGAGAGCAAATCAAAATGCTTTCTTTTTTCGGGAACAAAAAAATACGAGTATATTTGTAACTGTTTATGCGCAATAAATGATTCGATATGAAGAAAGGCTTTCGTTACGCGATATATGCTACTGTTATATTTTTGTTGGCTTCTTGTTCTTCCACCAAATATGTGCCGGATGGTGCGTATCTGTTGGATGAGGTGCGCATACAGACGGATAATAAAGAGATCAAGCCCTCCAGCCTGTCGGTCTATGTCCGTCAGAATCCCAATTCGAAATGGTTCAGTCTGATAAAAACCCAGTTGTATGTTTACAACTGGTCCGGGCGCGACTCCACACGTTGGATCAACCGTACTTTACGCAGGTTGGGGGATGCCCCCGTCATCTATAGTGAAACGGAGACCGGCCGTACCAGTGAAGAGATGACGAAAGCCGTACAGAACATGGGATATATGGGTGCCATGGTGGAGCCGGTGCGGCAGGTCAGAAAGAAGAAAATGAAACTGACTTACAAAGTCACTGCAGGAAAGCCATATAAAGTGCGTACACTGAAATATGATATCCGAGACAGTAAAATCGAAGAGTATCTGCGGCAGGATTCTGCATCCACTCTTTTGTCCGAAGGGATGTACTTTGATGTCAATACACTGGATTCGGAACGGCAGCGTATCACCAGCCATCTTTTGCAGAACGGATATTATAAATTCAATAAGGACTATATCTCATACACAGCGGATACCGTACGAAACACTTATCTGGTAGATTTGACCTTGCACTTGTCTCCTTACCGTCTGCCTAATGAGGAAAAGACGCAGAACCATCGCCAGTACACTATCAATAAGGTGAACTTTATTACGGATTATAATGTATTGGAGTCATCTGCCCTGAGCAGTGTAGAGGTAAACGATTCCCTGCACTACAGAGGGTTCCCCATATATTATAAGGACAAGCTGTATCTGCGTCCCAAGGTGTTGACAAATAATTTGCGGATTACTCCGGGAAGTTTGTTCAATGAGCAGGATGTGCAGCGTACCTATTCCAACTTCGGCCGCCTGCAGGCATTGAAATATACCAATATCCGTTTTTTCGAGACACAGCAAGGAGACAGCGCCAAGCTGAATGCTTATGTACTCTTGACCAAAAGCAAGCACCAGTCCATCTCTTTTGAGGTGGAAGGTACAAATTCGGCGGGCGATTTGGGAGCTGCGGCATCGGTGGCCTTTCAACATCGTAACCTGTTCAAGGGCTCCGAGGCATTCATGATCAAATTGCGCGGTGCATACGAGGCTGTGTCAGGCTTGCAGGGCAGTGGGGCACACAACCAGAATTATACCGAGCTTGGAGCGGAGACTACCATCAACTTCCCGCGCTTCATGTTCCCGTTCCTCTCCAACGATTTCAAACGGAGGATACGGGCTACTACGGAGTTCGGGCTGCAATACAGTTACCAGATGCGTCCGGAGTTTACACGTATCGTGGCATCGGCGGGCTGGAGCTATAAATGGGGAGTGCAGCGCCAACGCTCACAACACCGCATAGACTTGCTGGACATCAACTACCTGTATATGCCCTGGATAGATCCGACGTTCAAAGAAAATTATCTGGAAAAAGACGAGAATTACATTCTGCAGTACAACTACGATGACCGTCTGATTGTCCGTACCGGATACAGTTATACCTACAACAGTACCGGCCAGGCGTTGATGAACAATGCTGTTATGGGTAATTCATACACGATCCGCGTTAATTTCGAGTCTGCCGGAAATCTCCTTTATGCCGTAGCCAAGATGGGCCGCATGAAGAAAAACGACAACGGGGAATATACCTTATTAAGCATACCTTTTGCACAGTATCTGAAAGGAGATTTTGATTTCGCCAAAAACATAGTCATTGACAACCGCAATTCGCTGGCATTCCATTTCGGTGCGGGCATCGCCGTTCCTTATGGCAACGCCACCATCATACCTTTCGAAAAACGTTACTTCTCGGGAGGTGCCAACAGCGTGCGCGGTTGGTCGGTCCGTGATTTGGGACCGGGCTCTTTCCCCGGTGACGACAACTTCCTGAACCAGTCCGGAGACATCAAACTGGATATGAGCATAGAATACCGTACACGTTTGTTCTGGAAATTCAGAGGAGCTGTTTTCGTGGATGCCGGCAATATCTGGACATTGCGTGATTATAAGGACCAGCCGGGAGGAAAATTCAAGTTCAATGAATTCTACAAACAGATTGCCGTAGCCTACGGTTTAGGGCTGCGTATGGATTTGGATTTCTTTGTACTCCGTTTTGACGGAGGCATGAAGGCCATCAACCCGGTCTATAAAAAAGGAAAAGACCGATATCCGGTCTTTCATCCGGATTTCGGTCGTGATTTCGCATTCCACTTTGCAGTGGGATATCCTTTCTGACAATTAATTAAGAGCGTAGTAGCAGTTAACCATTGTAGCCTGACGGGCAGCAGCCACACCCTGGGCATCCAGAGTAACGGTCATTTCCTCACCGTTCGGCAAAGTCATCTGTGCGGTACCGTCATTGTTCATTTGCAGCAATTCTGTGCTGACACCATCGGCTACCACATTCCAAGTATTCAATTCCTTATTATAAATCAGCTCCATAGAAGCTGTTTCGCCTTCTTTTGTAATGGAATAGCCATTCTCAAGTGTCTCTACCAGGTAGTTGCCATTTTCACCTTTTACCTTTTTGACGTCGCCCACGCTGGCCATCGGATTACTGCCGCTCCAGAATTCAATGGAGTTGATGACCAAGGCATCAGCCAAATAGCATACGCCATATACAGGAATAATATTGAATGCCAGATATACAAGTTCATTGACAAACTTAGTGCCGATACTTTGATTCCAGTTTACCAACTTGCTGTGCAATCCGAAAGAACCAATACAGGAACTGAAAAGAAATGTACCACAAATCATTACAGTTGCAGCCATTTTCAAATTTAATTTTTTCATAATTTGCTCTTTTTATTTTACAGTGTTTAATAAGTTTAGCCTGATAGGCCATTTTAAGTATCTGCAAATATAGGCTTTTTTAATGAAAAATATAATTTTGGCTTTAAAAACTATAATCCGTAAAACCAAATAAGTTATCTGCCAGCCTTTTGTGAAAAGGCTTTTCCTATCCAGTGATCGACGGCAAATTTTCCCGGGCCAATGATATACATCAGCACGAATACCACCAAGTAAATGAAAGCAAGTTCCTTGGCGGCAAACGGATCATTGCCGTGAATCACAAAGAATGCGACCATCATCGTGAAAATCATCGGTATCATGGCCAGACGGTACAGGAAGCCTATGATAAATGCCATGGAACAGGCCAGTTCACCAAAGATGGCCAGTCCTAAGGACAAAGGACTGCCTATGCCCAACGGGTCGGGAAATACTGCGGACAATTCCTGGTAATTGGACCACTTCTCTATACCGTGGTTCATCAATAATAAACCAAATACAATTCTTACAATCAACAATATGGCAGATGCTGCCGTTCCGTCCGGTCTGGAAGGAAATAAAAGTCGTTTAAACATATTCATCCGTTTTTAAGTTCGTATATGGACTATAACAATCATTAATGAATAATGTTTACTCCCTCTTCAACGGTTTGATAATAATCCGCAAAGACGGGTCGTAAGTGAAATAGCTCCACATCCAGTCGATAAAGATGAATAGACGGTTTTTTACTCCTACAATGCTCATCAGATGGATAAACAGCCATACAGCCCATGCGGGGAAACCGCCGAAACGGAGTTTCTCCAGCTCGACGACCGCATGATTGCGTCCGATAGTTGCCATGGAACCTTTATTGCGGTAAATGAAAGGACGCAAAGGAAGGCCTTCCTGCATTCGGTGTAAATTATATATAAGATTCCGGGCCTGCTGGATGGCGGGCTGCACCACTTGAGGATGCCCCTTAGGGTACTCGGAAGAAACCATGAGAGCCGTATCTCCGATGGCAAAGATGTCTGGAAAATCAACCAGTCGGTTGTAACTGTCCACTTTCAGCCGGTTTCCCGGCCCGTAAGCCTCTGCCGGCAACCCTTGAATGCTGTTTGCTTTTACACCGGCCACCCAGAATACATTTTTTGTCTCTATGGTTCCGTCACTCAGCACCAGCTCATTGTTTTCATAACTGACCACGCGTGCGTTCAATCTTATTTCCACATCCCTTTTGTGCAGATAGTCTTCCACATCTCGGGAAGAGGCATCCGAAAAGGCGGATAGAAGGCGGGGAGAGGCATCTATCAGAATAATCCTCATTTCGTTGATGTCCAAGTCCGGAAAATCTTGCGGCAGTACAAATTTTCTCATTTCAGCCAGGGCACCCGCCAGTTCGATACCCGTGGCGCCGCCCCCTACAATGGCAAAGGTCATCAGCCGTTTCCGTTCCTCCTCGTTGCCGGTATTCTGTGCCTGCTCGAAACTGTCCAGTATCTGGTTCCGGTTGAACAGGGCCTCCGAAGTATTTTTCAAAGCCATGGTCTGCCTGGCCATAGAGGCGTTGCCGAAATAGTTCGTGTCACATCCGGTGGAAATGACCAGATAATCGTAGGCCAATGTACCGATCGAAGTCTCTAAAAGATTATTTTCCGGAATGACACGTTGCGCTTCGCAGATGCGTATATGAAAATGTTCTCTTTTCTTAAATATCTTCCGGAACGGAAAAGAGATGGCACTCGGCTCGATACCTGCCGTAGCTACTTGGTAGAGTAAAGGCTGGAAAATATGGTGATTGTTTTTATCCAGTAAAACAATCTGGAACTTATTGCTTTTCAATTTACGTGCCAGCTTCAGTCCGCCAAAACCACCACCTGCGATAACCACCCGTTTCCGCCCCTCTTTGGCGGGAATGTCCATTGCTGTTTTCATAATCAAATATCATGTTGTTCTTTGTATATAAAGAAACACTACAAATGGCGGAATGTTCTATGAATGAACGGGTTAAAAAGAGTGAACTTTTGCAGAAAGACAAAATGGACCACTAAAACAGATAAAAAGGAAACAAAAACACCGGTAACGTTGTTGTAATAAGGATAACAAAAAACTAACTTTGCCCTTGAAGTTTCCTATTGGCAGATGAACACTAAACTAACGAAATGTATATTGACAGGGTTGTTGCTGATAACAGAAACTGCTGTCCATGCACAAACGGCCTCTGCGGAAGTTGATACTCCGGCGGATTCCGTATCTGTGCCGGTTACGGATTCGCTTCCTGCAAAGCGTAGCTTCTTCAAGAAATTCCTTGATTATTTCAATGATGCCAATAAGGAAAAGCAAAATAAGAAATTTGATTTCAGCATCATAGGAGGGCCGCATTATTCGAGTGACACCAAGTTGGGACTAGGGTTGGTAGCTGCCGGACTTTACCGGACAGACCGCAACGATACCTTGCTTCCGCCGTCTAATGTATCTCTGTATGGAGATATTTCCACGGTAGGGTTTTATCTATTGGGAGTGCGGGGAAACCATCTCTTTCCGCAAGATAAATACCGTTTGAACTATAACCTGTATTTCTATTCTTTTCCAAGCCTTTACTGGGGAAAAGGATATGATATGGGCGCCGATGATGACAATGAAAGTGAGTATGACCGTTTTCAGGCGCAGGTAAAGGTAGATTTCATGTTCAGAATGGCAAGGAATTTCTATATCGGCCCGATGGGTGTGTTCGATTATATAAACGGGCACGACTTTGAGAAGCCGGAATTGTGGGGAGGCATGAAGGCAAGGACTGCCAACATCAGCCTGGGATTTTCTCTGCAGTATGATTCACGCGACTTCTTGACCAATGCCTACCGAGGATATTACTTGAGGATAGACCAGCGTTTCAGCCCTGCTTTTATGGGAAACAGATATGCTTTCAGCAGTACGGAGTTAACGACCAGCTATTATCATCCGGTCTGGAAAGGAGGGGTGCTGGCAGGCCAGTTTCATACCTTATTGAACTACGGCAATCCTCCCTGGGGGCTGATGGCGACATTGGGCAGCTCTTATTCCATGCGTGGCTATTACGAAGGACGTTATCGCGATAAATGTGCGATGGATATCCAGCTGGAACTGCGCCAGCATGTATGGAAGCGGAATGGAGTGGCCGTATGGGTGGGGGCGGGAACCGTATTCCCGGATTTTTCGGTGTTTGACACCAAACACATTCTCCCCAACTATGGATTCGGTTATCGTTGGGAGTTCAAGAAAAGAGTGAACGTGCGTCTGGACTTAGGATTTGGCAAACATCAAACAGGATTTATATTCAATATCAATGAAGCTTTTTAAAAACATAAAGGGTTGGTTGGGCAATCAGGAACATCTGTTCTATTTGTTTCTGGTCATTCTGACAGTACCCAATATCGTACTTTGTTTTACGGAGCCGATGTCTTTGGTGGCAAAAATCAGCAATGTGCTGTTTCCGTTCTCCGTGTATTATGCAGTAATGGCCCGGTCGGGAAACTGCGGCAGGACTTTCTGGATTCTATTTCCGTTCCTATTCTTCGGGGCTTTCCAGTTAGTGCTGCTTTATCTTTTCGGACAATCCATTATTGCTGTGGATATGTTCCTGAATCTGGTAACGACCAATTCGAGCGAGGCATTGGAGTTGCTCGATAATCTGATACCTGCCATCGTTCTCGTAGTAGTGCTGTATATACCCGCACTGGTCCTGGCAACGGTCTCAATGATACGGAAACGGAAATTGCCCGAATCATTTCTCCGTCGGGAACGGAAACGGTCGTGGATTGCATTGGCTATCGGTATCTTATCTTTAGGTTCAGCCTTTTGGTTGGACAACCGCTATGAATTGAAATCAGATCTCTATCCGGCAAATGTGTGCTATAATATTGCACTTGCTTTCCAGCGGACTGCCCGGACACAGAATTACGGGGAAACCTCGAAAGACTTCACATTCAATGCCAGAGCCACTCATTCAGCGGACAGGAAAGAAGCCTATATAATGGTAGTGGGTGAGACTTCCCGTGCCGCCAACTGGTCTATCTACGGTTACGGCCGTGAGACGAATCCGGAACTGTCGAAAGTAGGAGGCTTGACAGCTTTCGGCCATGTACTGACAGAGTCGAACACCACTCATAAAAGTGTCCCGATGTTGCTTTCTGCCGTCAATGCCAATGATTTTGATTCCATCTATCATCAAAAGGGGATTATTACGGCATTTAAAGAAGCCGGTTATCGGACGGCCTTTTTTTCCAATCAGCGATACAACCATTCCTTCATCGATTTTTTTGGCAAGGAGGCCGATACCTTTGATTTCATCAAGGAAGATACGGGAAATTCCGGCTATAATCCTTCTGACGACGAACTGCTGAAACGGGTGGCTTCAGAGTTGGACAAAGGCGCATTCAAGCAGTTCATTGTTCTGCACACTTACGGTTCCCACTTCAATTACCGCGAACGCTATCCGGCCGACAAAGCTTTTTTCCTGCCGGATACTCCTGTAGACGCTGAAGTGAAGTATAAAAAGAACCTGCTGAACGCGTATGACAATTCCGTCCGCTATACGGATAACTTTCTGGCACGCGTAATCCACCTGTTGCAAGACCGGGGCATAGATGCAGCCATGCTTTATACATCCGACCACGGAGAAGACATCTTCGATGACGACAGGCATCTTTTCCTGCATGCCTCACCGGTGCCTTCATATTATCAGATACATGTACCTTTCCTTGTCTGGATGTCGGACAGCTACAAAGAAACCTATCCGGCTCTGCTTGAAGCCGCCCGAAGTAACCGGCAAAAAGAAATCTCTTCCAGCAGCTCCTTTTTCCAGACCATGTTGGAGCTGGGAGGTATAGAAACGCCGTACCGGAATGATTCTTTATCTGTAGTGAGTGCCTTGTTCACTGAAAAGCAAAGGGTATATCTGAACGACCACAATGAAGCACGTTCTTTGGATGATATAGGAATGCGCAAGGAAGACTTTGAAATGCTGGACCAAAAGGGGATTCAATATACAGGAGGAAAAGTTTCCCGATACTAACTGCAAAAGTCCCGGATACAGGTAATAAAGTCTTTCTCTATAGGGTGCATTCTCTGTTCAAAGCCTGCGAACGGATATCCGCAGTGCTTGAACATATATTCACGCAGTGCGAACAAGCATTCACAGGCTTTGAACGGAGTATTGGCTTCAATGACCATATCCGTATGTTGGGAAAGGGGAGACAATCAGAAGGGCTGGTTTTTCTTTGACCGTATATTCTTTATAAAATTCTGGATGACCGGGTACATTTCCGTCACAGATTCCAGTTTGTCACATGCCGTTTCCAACGGGCACCAGCCGGTCTTGTCCCGGTTGATGATATGCGGCACCTCCTTGGCGAAAGTAGTTTCTATGCCTTCATGGCGGAGCAACGTCAATGCCGGGGTACTGATGATGTCGGCATATACCGTCCTCATACCTCCAAGCACCATCAATGCCGCGGCTCCCTTGCCTATGACTTTGTCGGCAATGGAAGCCCCCTTCATAAATGCCGGATCCGATTGGTACAAATCATACAGGTCGGCCACACCCCGTTGGGTAAACGTACGGATTTCTGTCCGGTTCTTTATGACACACGAATATTGGCCGGTGTGCAGGATATCGATTATAGTATTCTCCATCATAATATATTGGTTGTCAATTGAGTTTTTTCATTGTCAGTAGAGAAACCGCTTGTGGAAGAAAGGAAACCAACAAAAAATGCGTAAAAGAATATCTTTCACGCATTTCTTTAAGTACACCCTCAGGGATTCGAACCCTGGACCCACTGATTAAGAGTCAGTTGCTCTACCAACTGAGCTAAGAGTGCATATTGTTTTCCTGTTTGCGGGTGCAAAAGTAGCCCTTTTATTTTATTTAGCCAAATAAAAGGGCTGTTTTTTGCGATGGAATCGGTGTTTTTTATTCAAACTCGTATAAATCAGAGGGAGTAGTACGCTTCAATGCGCACAACTGTATATCCTTGCCTACAATGATACCCTTCTCTCTCAGTTTCCATTCCACTGTTTTGTATGCCAGTTCCGGATGATTATTGTCTTTACTTAGATGGCAAAGCCAGATATACTGCAACTGTTCCGTTATATTGTCGGCAAGGAACTCGGCAGTATCCATATTACTCATGTGGCCGGTACGGCTGGTTATACGCTCTTTCAGATATTGGGGGTATGTTCCCATACGCAGCATCTCGTCGTCATAGTTGGCTTCCAATATCAGATAATTGGCCTTGCGGATATATTCTGCTGCAGTAGGGGTGATTTCGCCAAGGTCGGTAAGGAAAGAAAAGGTCTTTCCATCTATTTCAATGCAGTAACCCACATTGTCCGTTCCGTCATGAGGAACCTCAAAAGATTCGATATGGAAGTCTTCCAGCTGCATGGGTTGCTGCTTTTCCAGATAGCGGGCGGAAGTATGCAACTTCTCTGTCATGCAGTAGCTTTTGTTGATTCCTTCATGAATGCGGGCGGTAGTATAAATGGGTATATTCAATTTTTCTCCCAATCCGCCTACAGCCTTGATATGGTCTGCATGGTCATGGGTTACAAACACTGCACGTATCATTTCCATACTGATACCCGCCTCTTTCAATCCTTTCTTTATCGTGCGTACGGCAATGCCGGCGTCAATGAGTATTCCGTATTTTTCTGTACCTATGTAGTAGCAGTTACCGCTGCTTCCGCTTGCCAGGCTTATAAATTTTACTTTCATCCTAATCTTCTTAATTACAAAAAACGCCGCTTTCAGTAAAAGCGGCGGCAAAGACAGTGCCTCCTATCTTTGCATTGGGACGCAAATATAGTGAAAATATGCAATATATAAACTTATGCTTTCTTCTTTTTGTCGATGAATTCGGTGGCTTTGGCAAAAATCAATAAAGCGATTGCCGCAATCAAACCGATGGCAGCGAAGTAGTACCAAATGTAATGCGCATTGGCACTGGCGGCCTCCCAAGCCTCATGCGTGTCGAACAAAGCTGGATCGGGACAATATTTGGTAAGCAGCACACCGGCTATACCAAATCCGAAAATAGAAGACAAGAATGAATGCAGATGGCTGAACCCCAAGTACATGCCCTCTTCTCCCTTGGGAGCCTGTACAGAGAAGTACTCCAGATAACGGGGAGAAATGAAACATTCGGCCAATGCCTGGACTACAATACCGAGTATCATCATCAGCGTAATGTTGCTCATGCCTGTAATCAGGTCGTTACCCAACAGATTTCCGCATGCCATCAACAATGCGGAAACAGGAATCAGGAACATTCCGATATTCATGGAAGTGATGGCGGTACGCTTGGCCATCCATTTGGTAATAAAACTGACAAAGCAGACTACTACAAAAGGGTTGACGTTGGCTATCCAACCCGGTTTTGCCGTTTCGCCCGCCATGCGGATAACGTACTTCGGCATTGTGGCATACAATTGCTGCTGCACCATCCAGAATCCTGTCACAATAAGAATCAGCATCAGCAAACGCCAGTTTGTCAAGATGCGGAGGAAACCTTGCCCTATTTCACGCATGCTTTTTCCTTCGCCTGCCGTATGGGCCGACTTGTATAATAAGATGACAGCAAGCAGTGCCAGGACGGTCATTGCTCCCGAGAAATAGTTGATGTAAATATAAGCTTGTTCACCGATGGCATTGCGCAAGGGGTCAATGATTGTTTTTCCGGTGAAGGCACCGAAGTTTACCATCATATAGAAGATGGAATAACCGCGTGCACGGGTTGCCTCAGTCGTTTCTTTGGCAACTGAAGCCGAAATGATAGACTTTATGAATGAACCGCCCACCATAATCAGTGTCAGGACAGGAACAATCATCCACCGGTCATTACTGCCGGGAAGACCGGTGAAACGTGTCACTTCGCCATACTCCACCAGGCCTGCCGCCTCCAAGAGCGTAGGAAGCAATCCTAATCCTAAATATCCGGCAGAAAGCAATGAAAAAGCGATAATCATCGATTTGCGGAAACCTATCTTGTCGGCATACGCTCCCGTAAAGATGGGCAATAAATACAGTCCGCCCGAAAACAGACCGGAAATCATACTTGCCTCAAAGTCATTGAAACCTAAAATATTGGAAAGATAGATAGTGAGAACGATAAATACGGCATAATAGGCCATGCGCTCGAAGAGCTCTACTGTGTTGCTTACCCAAAAGGCCCTGCTGAACCCTTTGGAGGTAGTTTGGGGTGATTGTGTCATCCTTTGCTATTCTTTTTTATGTTTAAAATAAGTATATTTGGGGCAAAGATACTTAATATAACCGTAAAAAGAGCAACCCATGAAAGATAAAATAGAATTTATAGCGTTCGATGCAGATGATACGCTTTGGGAAAATGAACTCCATTGCCAGGAGTTTGAACGCAAGTTCTGTCACCTGCTTGCCTGTCATTTGCCTGCTTCAACAGTCTCCCGGGAATTACTCGGCACAGAGATGAAGAATCTGCGCCTATATGGCTACGGCTTGAAAGGCATGATGCTCAGCATGATTGAGACAGCGTGCCGGATCATTGGTAAGGATGGAAAGACCGGTTGTATAGAAGAGATAATAAATATAGGGCAGGAACTTTTGGAAAAACCGGTCGAACTGTTGGAGGGCAGCAAGGAAGTATTGACACAGCTTTATGGAAAATATAAATTGGTATTGGCAACCAAAGGGGACTTGTTCGACCAACAAAGAAAAATTGCAGCTTCCGGATTGCAGGAGTATTTTTGCCATATAGAAATTATGAGCGACAAGAAAGATGCGGACTATCGGAAACTGCTCGGGAACATAGGCTGTTCACCGGAGAATTTCCTTATGATAGGCAATTCCATAAAATCGGATATCCTTCCGGTATTGGAACTCGGCGGATATGCCGTCCATATTCCTCATCATGTGACGTGGGCGTACGAACAGTATGAAGGAGAGATAAAACATCCCCGATACCTGTCCTTGAATACTATTGGAGAGGTGCCGGGATATCTTTAGCAGGCCGGGCGTCATAAAACAACTGTCATGCCGAGCGGAATCGAAGGATATTCCCCCTTAAAAAAGAAGAGATGCTTCGATACGCTCAACATGACAGTCGGCACTGATTGACCGGAAATCTTCCTGCCGTTTAGAATTGGAAGAATTTTTTGGCGTTGTAATAGCTGATATCTTCAATCATTCGGTTTACGCGTTCCATTTCTGAAACTGGAATCTCGCCATTTTCCACATCACGGCCTACGAGGTTACACAACGTACGGCGGAAGTATTCATGACGCGGATAGGAGAGGAATGAACGGGAGTCTGTCAACATACCTACAAAACGGCTCAGCAGTCCGAGTACGGAAAGGGCATTCATCTGCTTTTCCATACCGTCCTTCTGGTCGAGGAACCACCATCCGGAACCGAACTGGATCTTTCCTGCGACAGTACCGTCCTGGAAATTACCCAGCATAGTGGCAATCACCTCGTTTGCGCACGGGTTCAGATTGTAAAGGATCGTCTTGGTCAGCTTGCCTTCGGAATTCAGGCGGTCAAGGAATTTAGCCATAGCTTTGGCTGTAGTGAATTCACCGATGGAGTCGAAACCGGTATCCGGACCGAGCAGCTTGAACATTTTGCTGTTGTTGTTACGGATGGCACCATAGTGAAACTGTTGCGTCCAGCCCTTTTCATAATCCATTTCTCCAAATACAACCAGCATGGCCGATTTGAATTTGAGGATCTCTTCTTTCGTCAATTCGGTGCCACCATATACCTTATTGAATATAGCCCTGATTTCAGCATCCGTATAATCTTCTGCATAGAATTCCTCGATACCGTGGTCGGACAGTTTACAGCCCTGTTCGGCAAAGAAGTCGTGACGTTTGCGCAAAGCGGCAATCATGTCATCGAAAGTGGAGACCGTTACCCCGCTTACTTCGGCCAACTTTTCTACGTAGGCACGGAAGTCGGCCGGAACCTCTACAGCCATGGCTTTGTCCGGACGCCAGGTGGGCAACATCTTGATTTCAAAACCACTTTCACGGGTCTTGATGTGGTATTCCAAGGAATCAACCGGATCATCCGTAGTACAAACCACCTCTACATGGTAACGGCGCATCATGCCACGGGCTGAATATTCGGGTTGTTTTAATTTCTCGTTACATTCATCGTAGATTTCACGTGCTGTTTTCGGGTTCAGTATTTTATCGATGCCGAAAGCCGTCTTCAATTCCAGATGAGTCCAGTGGTATAAAGGATTGCGGAAAGTGTAGGGTACGGTTTCCGCCCACTTCTCAAACTTTTCCCAGTCCGTAGTGTCTTTGCCGGTACAGAAGCGCTCGTCTACACCATTGGTACGCATGGCACGCCATTTATAATGGTCGCCACCCAACCAGATTTCCGTTAATGACTTGAATTGGTAATCTTCTGCTACCATCTGGGGAATCAAGTGACAGTGATAGTCGATAATCGGCATTTTAGCCGCATGTTCGTGGTACAACTTCTGTGCGGTTTCCGTCTGCAACAGGAAGTTTTCGTCCATAAAGTTTTTCATCTTCTTGTGTTTTAAGTATCTAAAAATATTACTTTCTTGTCATTACACCTATATAGTATTGATTGTAAAGCTAATAGGCTTGATAGGTCTTTTTGCTTTTATTAACCGTTATCGAACACAAAAGTAGAAATTTTACTTGGAGAAACAAAATAATTCGTATCTTTGCGGCAAATATTTATAATATTTAAGTTTTAACTCATTGAACCTTTATCACCTTAGGGAAGAAACAAGATGGAAAACAAGAATTATACAATCAAGGACATTGCCCGGATGGCGGGTGTATCTGCCGGAACCGTAGATCGTGTACTGCATAATCGCGGAGATGTATCTTTGGCAAGTATGGAAAAAGTGCAGAAAGTGCTTGATGAGATAGATTACCATCCCAACATGTTTGCCATCGGACTGGCAGCCAAAAAGCGTTACCGCATTGTTTGTATCCTACCTTATTATATAGAGCATGATTATTGGCATGCCGTAGCGCAGGGTATTGAGCGTGCCGCACAAGAACTGCGTCCGTTCAATGTAGGAGTGGATTATTTGCATTATCATCATACAGACAAGGCTTCCTACGAAAAAGCATGTACCTTGCTTCAAAAGGAAACTGCCGATGCTGTTCTGGTAGCACCCAACTTTCGCGAAGAAACCATCAGACTTACCGGTTATCTGGAGGATAAAGATATACCTTACGTATTTATCGATTTTAATGTAGAACAGACACATCCTCTGTGTTACATTGGCCAAGACTCCAAAACCAGCGGATATATGGCGGCAAAAATCTTGATGCGCCGTTATCAGGAAGGCCGGGAGCTTGTCCTTTTCCTAAATAACCAGAAAAACAATCCGGCAGAAATCCAGATGCAACGCCGCTTGGAAGGTTTCATGCAATATCTTGCCGAGGAACATGACCAGGTGAAAATTCACGACGTCGTGTTGCATAAAAAAGATATTGATGGCAATAAACGAATGTTGGACGTTTTCTTTAGAGAGCATCCGCGTGCCGCATTGGGTGCCGTATTCAATTCACGCGTATATCAAGTGGCGGATTACTTGCACGAAAAAGGCCAAAAACTGGAAGGGTTGGTAGGTTACGACCTTTTAAGGAAAAACGTTGAGTCCTTGAGGGCAGGGGAAGTGAATTATCTTATCGGACAACGTCCGGGACTCCAAGGTTATTATGGCGTAAAGGCACTTTGTAACCATATCGTATTCAAGAAACCGGTTACTGCTGTCAAGTATATGCCTATAGACATTCTCATGAAAGAGAATATTGACTTCTATTTTGAATTCGAGTAAATCAAGGATCTCAAATTTGTCATTTGCAATAAATATCATATAAATCAATTTAAATCACTTTTAAGATGAAAGCATTAAACAAAGAAACTGCTCCCAAAGTGCAACGTCCGGAGCGCATCATCCAGTTTGGCGAAGGAAACTTTTTGCGCGCGTTTGTTGACTGGATTATCTACAACATGAACCAGAAGACTGACTTCAACAGCAGTGTAGTAGTTGTTCAGCCGATTGACAAAGGCATGGTAGATATGCTGAATGCACAAGACGACCTTTATCACGTAAATCTGCAGGGATTGGACAAGGGTGAATCTGTCAACAGCCTGACTATGATTGATGTCATCAGCCGTGCATTGAATCCTTACTCACAGAACGACGAGTTCATGAAACTGGCTGAACAGCCTGAAATGCGTTTCGTCATCTCCAATACCACCGAAGCCGGCATTGCTTTCGACCCCGCCTGCAAACTGACGGACGCTCCGGCTTCTTCTTATCCGGGCAAATTGACCCAGCTTCTGTACCACCGCTTCAAGACCTTCAACGGTGACAAGAGCAAAGGCTTGATCATCTTCCCTTGCGAACTTATCTTCCTGAACGGACACAAACTGAAAGAAACCATCTATCAATACATCGAGCTATGGCAATTGGGTAACGAGTTCAAAACTTGGTTTGAAGAGGCTTGCGGTGTTTACGCAACGTTGGTTGACCGTATCGTTCCGGGATTCCCCCGCAAGGACATTGCTGCCATCAAGGAAAAATTGCAATACGACGACAATCTGGTTGTACAGGCAGAAATCTTCCACTTGTGGGTGATAGAGGCTCCCCGGGAAGTAGCCAAGGAATTCCCTGCCGACAAGGCCGGACTAAACGTATTGTTCGTTCCTTCCGAAGAACCGTATCACGAAAGAAAAGTAACTTTACTGAATGGGCCTCACACTGTATTGTCACCGGTGGCTTACCTGTCGGGCGTAAATATCGTCCGTGATGCTTGCCAGCATCCGGTCATCGGCCAATATATTCACAAGGTCATGTTTGACGAACTGATGGAAACCTTGAATTTGCCGAAAGACGAACTGAAAAAGTTTGCAGAAGATGTGTTGGAGCGTTTCAACAATCCGTTTGTTGATCATGCCGTTACCAGCATTATGCTGAACTCTTTCCCGAAATTCCAGACTCGCGACCTTCCCGGTTTGAAAACATACTTGCAGCGCAAAGGTGAACTGCCGAAAGGACTGGTTCTCGGTCTGGCAGCCATCATCACTTATTATAAGGGCGGTGTTCGTGAGGACGGTGCGGAAATCACGCCCAACGATGCTCCGGAAATCATGCAACTGCTGAAAGACCTTTGGGCAACCGGTGACAACCGCAAGGTAGCAGAAGGTGTGTTGGCGGCTCAGAATCTCATTTGGGGCGAACATGGTGATTTGAATGCCATCCCCGGATTGACCGATATGGTAGTATCTTTCCTTGATTCCATTCAGGAAAAAGGTATGCTGGAAACCGTTAAAGGAATTCTTTAATCCGATTAATTAAAATAATGTAGTGAAAACAGGGCAGAGTACTCACCACTCTTGCCCTGTTTTTTTATGTTTTCTATTTATAACGAAGTTTGCAACAATAGCCCTGGAGCTTTTTGAAAAGGAATGGTTATTGTTCTGCTGCACGCAAAATGAAAGTAGTGGCACCGATAGTGACAATGGCTCCGTCTTCTATACGGATACGGTCTTTGTCACCCAGAATCTCATTATTCAGAAATGTACCCGTCAGGCTTGGAGCATCACGCAGTGTGTATGCCAATCCTCCCTGTTTGTTGCGCCGTACATTGATAATGCAATGGCGACGATCCATGCTCATGTCGGAAGTTTCGACAGGAACGTTGATAACCGTACCCACACAACGGCGTCCTATCACATTGTCGCCCTCCTGCAGAGGTAATACTTGCTTGAAACCAAATACATTTTCAATGACCGTGATGCTGCCGAAAGCTTCTTTGAACTCTTCCTCGTCCAGTTTTTCCTCTTTTCGGGGAACCTGCATTTTGGTCTTGCCCAAACGGATACTGAACTGCTTCTTGCATTGTTCGCAGACAAAGACCAACGATTGGCCTTCGCTATACTTTGTTTCATCGAAGGTCAGATAGCTTTCACATTTAGGGCAACGGATTCGTTTCATTATAGACGGGATATTTAAATTAAAACATAGGAAAAGGCTAGGGTAACTTTACTTCTTCAATACCCATGCATTCTGATAGGCCTCATTCTGACGAATTTTATTCAAAGTGTGGTAGGCTTCCACCTCCGTGTCGCAGGATTCGATGCTGACACGCATCTTGCCATCGCCGATGATGGCCTTTGCACCGGAAAATCCTTTTCCAATCAACTGCTTTGCCATGGCTTCAGCATCTTTCTCGGTACCTACACTGGCAATGATTATATGGTAAGATTTGGAAGAGACAACAACTGCATGAGGCTTTTCTGCCGCACGTTTCGGTTGCGGAGCCGGAGTAGCCGTAGCGACTGTATCGGGCTGCTGGCCAACCTTGACTTCCTTGACTACAACCGGAACCACTGTTTTCTTTTTAGATGACGCGGATCTGGATTGAGTCTTGGTCTTCGCAGGGTCTTTTGTCTGTTTGACAATGATGGGAGTAATGACAAGTGACTGCTTTTCTATTTTCTCAAAAAGTTCTTCGGGGAGTAGTTGCGCGTAGTTTCCCTCAATTACTTCCGTATTCTCTATCGGAGTGGACAAAAGGAAAAAGAGCGCAACAACGGCTATCATAGCCACTGCATTGGCCAAATATGAACGGTTGATTCTGACATCAAACCGGTATTTCTTCTTTTCAGGTGCGGCAGGAACTGCCGGAATTACCTTCACTCCGGCAGGTTGTGCCAAGGCCGACAATTCTTTCATTTCAAAGCTGTCCAACCCGTAAAGGCCAGGAGTTGTGATTTTATGGTCATAAGGAATAAAATCATATCTGTCGTGAATGGAATAACGCAATTCTCCTACATTGGGCAGGTCTGCTTTTCCTTCTTCATGCAGGACTGCAAATAACTCATCCACTTCCTTGGCCACCATCTTCGTCGCATCCGAGAAACTGGTACCATACACAGCCATATAAGATTGTACCAACAGACCGTCGTTCATTCTCAATTGAGGATTAAAGCCGATAATACGGGTAGGGGGCAGGAAAATATTCTCTTCCGCCACTCTCATTGCCGGAGTATAGTGAGCTACGAATCCTCCCAGTTCCGGAACAATGACACAATCATTCTCCAATAACAAAACTTCTATGTGCTGTGCTAATTCAATCATGTTGCAAAAGTAGCGGAAATATCGGATATACGCTACTTTCAGAGCTTTTTTCTTATCAACATTTTATAAACAACACACAACCCCTTGTCGTTATATCCGTTTTTTTCCCTACTTTTGCACCGTTTATCTGCCCCGACGAATGAAATAAAGGGGATTTGAAACGGCACTTAACAAAAAACTATTATGCGTATTTGTTTCTGCCTATTGGTTTTTCTGATGATAGGGAAAAACGCAATTATGGCACAAGAACTTTCATCTTTCGTGGAATATGGAACTTCTGTTCACTCCGGAGACCATACTCCTCTTTGGCAGGTGAGCAATCAGCAGGGACTTTCCTCTCTCGACAACAATACCTATATCCGTGGCGGTGTATCTTACAAGCATGAGCTGGGCAAATGGAAATTCGAAGAAATGGTGGATTTGGCAGCGGCAGCCGGGTTCACTTCCACCTTCGTCGTCCAACAGGCTTATGTGGATATCCGTTACAAATGGCTTGGGTTCTATGCAGGAAGCAGGGAAAAGAGTTCCCCCTTGTTAAACCAGCAATTAAGCAGCGGTGGTATGACATGGGCGGGCAATGCAAGACCCCTTCCGCAGGTACAGATAGGAATACCGGAATATGTACAGATATTGCCCCGCCTGGGCTTGAAGGGAGAGATCTCATACGGATGGTTTACCGACAATACATATCAGAAAAAACAGGTTGGCAACGGATACTGGTACACCAAGGATATCAAGTATCATCATAAAGAAGTTTTTCTGCGTATTGGGGTTCCTCAAGGAAAATGGCAATTGGAAATAGGCGTGACCCTTGACACACAGTTTGGAGGGCATAAAATAGGAGGTGCCGAACCTGGAGACTTGGGCAACGGTTGGAAAGATTACATACGGGTCTTTTTCCCCGGTCATGGGGGCGAAGACGGACCGGTAGGGGAGCATCTTGCTTTCCAGGGCAATTTTCTGGGAAGCGAATATATCAAGATGACCTATAGCCATCCAACGGATTTCTCGATAAGTGCCTATATGGATAACCATTTCGACGATTTCTCCGCTATGGGAAAACTGAACGGATGGGACGGACTGTGGGGGCTTGAGTATAAGTCCAACCACAGAGGAAGCATCAGCGGAGTCGTTGTTGAATATCTACAGACTACCAATATGAGCGGTCCGCTGCATGGCCTTCAGGATTCTCCCGTTGGAAAAACAGGAGGAGCCGACAACTATTACAATAACGGCTACTACCCGGGATGGATACATTGGGGAATGGGTATAGCCAATCCGCTTATTGCCTCACCCATATATAATCAAGACGGTGATATGAGTTTCAAATACAACCGTGTGAAAGCAGTGCATCTGGGATGGAGCGGTGTCATCAGCGAAGAGTGGAAATACATCGCAAAGTTATCTTACAATAAAACTTTTGGAACTCCTAATCGTCCTATACCTCAAATATTAGAAAATTTTTCTACTTTTGCATCGTTTTACTATATCCCCCGCAAATGGAAAGGTTGGAGTTACAATGCCTCCCTTGCCCTTGATATGGGGGACTTATATGGAGACAATGTTGGTTTCCAACTGAAAGCACATAAAACATTTTGAAAAATGAATTACATACAAACAGAGATTAATGGGGTGTGGCTAATTGAGCCCAAGGTTTTTCGTGATGCCCGTGGATATTTCATGGAAGCGTTCAAGGAAGAGGAGTTTCGTGCACACATCGGAGATGTTCATTTCATTCAGGACAATGAATCGAAATCTTCTTTCGGAGTATTGCGCGGACTGCACTATCAGAAGGGTGAATATAGCCAGGCCAAGTTAGTGCGTGTCCTCAAAGGCAGAGTCTTGGATGTCGCCGTTGATTTGCGCCGGTCTTCTCCTACATTCGGCAAGTATGTCAGTGTGGAACTGAGCGAAGAAAACAAACGGCAGTTCTTCATTCCACGCGGATTTGCACATGGTTTTCTGGTACTGAGTGATGAAGCGGTCTTTACCTATAAAGTAGATAATGCTTATGCGCCGCAGGCAGAAGCCTCCATTCGCTTTAACGACGAAACGATCGGCATTGAATGGCCGGTTGCCGAAGAACAGCTTTTATTATCTGAAAAAGACGGACACGCCGTATCTTTCAAAGATGCGGTTTATTTTGAATAATTTATGAAAATAGCCATTGTCGGTACAGGATATGTCGGTTTGGTAACCGGTACCTGCTTCGCTGAAATCGGTGTTAACGTTATATGTGTGGATACCAACAGCGAAAAAATCGAATCCTTGAAAAAAGGTATTATTCCTATCTACGAGAATGGATTGGAAGAAATGGTTATCCGGAATACAAAAGCCGGACGTCTGCAGTTCACCACTTCTTTAGAGAGTTGCCTCAATGAAGTGGATGTAGTGTTCAGCGCCGTGGGTACTCCCCCGGACGAAGACGGAAGCGCCGACTTGAGCTATGTATTGGCCGTTGCCCGTACTATCGGACGCAACATGCAAAAGTATATACTGGTGGTCACCAAAAGTACAGTTCCTGTGGGAACTGCCCAAAAGGTACGTGCTGTCATTCAGGAAGAACTGGACAAGAGAGGGATTGATATTGAATTTGATGTCGCTTCCAATCCCGAATTCTTGAAAGAAGGTAATGCTGTCAACGATTTTATGAGTCCGGACCGTGTGGTGGTAGGAGTTGAGTCGGAACATGCCCGAAAATTGATGAGTAAGTTGTACAAACCATTCCTGCTGAACAATTTCCGGGTTATTTTTATGGATATTCCTTCGGCTGAGATGACCAAATATACCGCCAACTCCATGCTTGCCACCCGTATCAGTTTTATGAATGATATAGCCAACCTGTGCGAACTGGTTGGAGCAGATGTCAATATGGTACGTAGTGGTATCGGTTCGGATACCCGCATCGGACGCAAGTTTCTTTATCCGGGCATTGGGTACGGTGGCTCCTGTTTCCCCAAGGATGTCAAGGCTTTAATCAAGACAGCCGAACAAAACGGATACCAGATGCGTGTACTAAAGGCCGTGGAAGAGGTGAACGAGAACCAGAAAAGTATTCTGTTTGAAAAATTGCAGAAACACTTCAATGGCAACCTGCAGGGCAAGACGATTGCTTTATGGGGGCTATCCTTCAAGCCGGAAACAGATGACATGCGCGAAGCCCCTGCTTTGATTCTGATAGACAATTTGTTGAGAGCGGGTTGCAAGATACGTGCATACGACCCTGCTGCGATGAACGAATGCCGCCGTCGGATAGGGGAAGGCATCCATTATGCAACAGACATGTATGACGCCGTATTGGATGCGGATGCATTGATGCTGATAACGGAATGGAAAGAGTTTCGCCTGCCTTCATGGGCTGTCATCAAAAAAACAATGGAACAGCCGGTAGTATTGGATGGCCGCAACATCTACGACAAAAAAGAAATGGAAGAACAAGGATTTGTTTATCACTGCATTGGTAAATAAAAGGAGAGAAGTATCCATGAGAAAAATTGTCACTGGACTATGTTCCATCATTCTGTTGGCTGCCTGCAACGGCAGCAGCAAGGATGCAGGACTGACAGAGGAGGATCTTACTGCCAAAGGGTTATTGCAGGGTATTTGGATGGATGACGAAACTGAAATGCCGATGATGCGTATTGACGGGGATACTATCTATTATGCTGACCCGCAGAATGCACCCGTAATGTTCAAAGTCGTTCACGACACTCTCTACGTTTACGGTAACGAACCTGCCCGCTACAAGATAGACAGGCAAACCGAATATAGTTTCTGGTTTCATTCCTTGGCAGATGAAATTATAAAAATGCATAAGTCGGACAATGCGGAAGATTCCTTGGCTTTTACCAACGGGGAAGTAGAAGTAATTCCCACTGCTCCCGAAGTGATAAAGAAAGATAGTATCGTGCTGTACAAAGGTACACGCTACAGGGGATATGTGTATATCAACCCATCCAAAATGAAAGTGACCAAGACTTCCTATTCGGAAAACGGATACAGCGTGGATAATGTGTACTATGACAATGTGATACACATCTGTGTATATGAAGGACGAAAAATGCTGTATGGACAGGATATTACCAAAAAGGTGTTCTCCGGTATATTCCCGGAAGCATTTCTGAGCCAGACCATTCTCTCGGACATGAACTTCACGGGAGTTAGCAGTAAAGGGTATCATTACCAAGCCATCCTCCGTATTCCGGAGAGTTCCGTATCCAATCTGGTGAACATGATTATTGATTTCAATAATAAATTGAGCATAAAAAAAGCGGAATAAACCGCTTTTTTTTATTTAATCTCTTTTTTTTAGAGGACGCTTTGGTTTGGCTTTGCCGTCATCATTCCGCCTGTTTCCGTTTCCTTTCTTCCGTCCGTTACCGCTATTGTTATAACTGCCTTTTCTCCTGCTTCCGCCACCGGATTTGGGCTTGTATTCAGGAGCTTCACCCAATTCCTCCGGTACGGGTATTTTATAAATGGTTTTTTCCAGGAAGTTCTCGATATTCTTGAAGTTACTCTGTTCTTTCTCACTGATGAAAGTCAAAGCCACCCCGTCATTGTTGGCACGCGCCGTACGGCCGATGCGGTGCACGTAGTCCTCACTGTCATGAGGTACGTCGTAGTTGATTACCAACCGGATGTCATCTATATCAATGCCTCTTGCAACAATATCAGTGGCCACCAGAATATTGATTCGTCCGGCCTTGAATTCGTACATGACCTCTTCACGTTGCGCTTGTTCCAGATCCGAATGCATTTCACCTACATTCAGTTTCATTTGCTTCAAGGCTTTTGTTACTTCTTTCACTTTTATTTTTGAAGAAGCGAAGATGATGACGCGTTCTGGAGTCTGTTCCGCAAAGAGGCTGCGGATGATACCCAATTTTTGATTCTCGTAGCACACGTATGCCGCCTGTACAATTTTGTCGGCAGGCTTGGACACTGCCAACTTCACCTCCGCCGGATTATTCAGAATATTATTGGCCAACTGTTGTATCTTTGCCGGCATGGTTGCCGAAAACATAATGGTCTGGCGCTCTTTCGGCAAGTGTTTTACAATCTGCATGATGTCGTCATAGAAACCCATGTCGAGCATACGGTCCGCTTCATCCAAAATAAAGTAAGAGACACGTGAAAGATCCACGTATCCCAAACTGAGGTGAGCAATCAAACGTCCCGGAGTAGCAATCACGACATCGGCTCCCAAAGTGAGTCCCTTTTTCTGCTGTTCAAACAGAATTCCGTCGTTTCCACCATACACAGCAACACTGCTGACTGGCATAAAATAAGAAAAACCCTCCATCTGCTGGTCTATCTGCTGAGCCAGTTCACGGGTGGGAGCCATGATGATGCAGTTAATGGAGTCTTCGGGATGTCTGCCTTCCGACAGTTTGTCAAGTACAGGCAATAAGTATGCAGCGGTTTTTCCTGTTCCGGTTTGTGCCACGGCAATCAAATCCCGGCCTTCAAGTATGACGGGAATAGACTTCTCTTGTATGGGAGTACACTCATCAAAGCGCATGGCATCCAATGCTTCAAGCACTTGTTCATTTAGTTGTAGTTCGGAAAACTTCATGTTTCTTTTTATTTGCTGCAAAGATAATGCAAAAGATTATGCAATTAGCATGGCAGCATGATTAAATTTATCTGATTTTGTATCGTTAAAATGCATTCTGTCTCATCACTGGATTACTTGGGTATGTCGATATACGAATCCTTGAAACCCAGGAAATAAAGTACACCATCCAGACCAATGGTGTTGATGGACTGCTTGGCATTCGCCACTACTTTAGGCTTCGCATGGAAAGCGATTCCCAATCCGGCTATTCCAAGCATCGGCAAATCATTGGCACCGTCACCCACGGCAATGGTCTGTGCGATATCTACTTTTTCTACTTGAGCAATCAGGCGCAGAAGTTCAGCTTTACGTTTGCCGTCCACCACATCACCGAGATAACGTCCGGTCAACTTACCGCTTTCAATTTCCAGTTCGTTGGCATATACATAGTCGATTCCATATTTTTTCTGAAGGTATTCTCCGAAGTAAGTAAATCCCCCCGAAAGGATGGCTATTTTATAACCATATTTCTTTAAGACATACATCAATCTGTCCACCCCCTCTGTAATGGGAAGTTTCTCCGCTATCTCCTGCATCACGGACTCGTCCAGTCCTTTCAGCAATGCCACTCTTTGACGGAAACTCTCTGTGAAATCTATTTCACCGCGCATGGCACGTTCCGTAATGGCTTTTACTTCATCTCCTACACCTGCACGTATTGCCAGTTCGTCAATCACCTCCGTTTCAATCAAGGTAGAATCCATATCAAAACAGATGAGACGCCGCATCCGGCGATACATGTTATCCAATTGAAAAGAAAAATCCATTTCCAAATCGGAAGCCAGCTGCATCAGTTGTTCCTGCATGGCAATCCTGTCTTTGGGAGTGCCGCGGACAGAAAATTCAATGCATGCCCGTGTGCGCGATCCGCATTCGTCCAACGGAATACGTCCTGTCAGACGCTTGATGGCATCGATATTCATTCCCTGCTCTGCAAGAATACGAGTAACTGCCGAAATCTGGCGAGCAGACAATTTGCGTCCCAATAAAGTAAGGATATAACGATTCTTGCCCTGCATGCCCACCCAGTCCTCATATTCCTTGGACGTAATGGGATAGAAGCGTACGGTAACTCCCAAAGACGAAGCCTTGAAAAGCAACTCTTTCATGATGAATCCGGAGTGTCGCTCTTCTGTTTTACACAGAATTCCCAGTGAAAGGGTGTTGTGTATATCTGCCTGGCCGATGTCAAGAATGGTCACATCATATTTGGCTAATATTTCGGTAACGGAAGCTGTCAGTCCGGGACGGTCTTCACCCGTAATACGGATAAGAATGAGTTCTGTTTTCAATGATTGCATAAAGTTATCTATATTTGAAAAAAATAACAAGTCACAAAAGTAGTACAAATCGGATGTATAAAGAAATTTATGCTCACTTATTGCAGGGTTACAATTGATTTTTGTTCATCGGAAACAGGAAAAAAATCCCGATAAATATGCTAAATAACATAAAAAATAAACTCTAAAAAGTAAGAAAATTGCTTGTTTATTTGGAAGTTAGTTTAAGAATTACTTACCTTTGCGCCCGATTTCAGAACTAAATACTTTGAATATCAGTAGGTTTCTATCTGCTATGCAAAGTCTGAAAAGACAATGTTCCGGGAAGAAATCACTGTTGAAGGACAGTCCCGGATAGTATTAACCAAAACCGTATTGCATGAGATATGTAAAATGGATTTTTGTTGTATTACTAATCAGTTCCTTGACTTCTTTTGTAGAAAAAGACAAACCTACCGGAGGTTTAAATGTGGGTGACATAGCCCCGGATTTTGTAATCCAAACTATGTCGGCCAAGCAATCTTTTAAAGCTGACCTTTCTGAACTGAAAGGTAAGTATGTGTTGCTTAGCTTTTGGGCAAGTTACGATGCGCAGTCCCGGATGCAAAACGCAAGTTTGAGCAATGCACTTCGTTCTACTTCCCGTAGTAATGTGGAAATGGTTTCTGTTTCATTCGATGAATACCAGTCTATTTTCGAGGAAACCATTCGTAAGGACCAAATAGTTACGCCCACTTGTTTCGTGGAAACTAAAGGCGAATCTTCAGGCTTATTTAAAAAATACCGTTTAGGCCGTGGATTTACTAACTATTTACTGGATGATAATGGTGTTATTATTGCCAAAAACATCTCTGCTGCAGAGCTTTCTGCTTATTTGAATTGAGTTTTATAAGCATCCCTTGATGCCGTGGAACTTGAAGAACTTATGAGAAGAAAGTGAAATGTTCTCTTGACAACAGCATAATAGGGCTTACTTGAAAGAGAGCAGAACAAAAGAGGAAACGAATACAACAAAAAGCCCCTCCCGCACTTGTGAATTCACATAAGCGGGAGGGGCTTCTTATTTTTCCGTTTCCTTGTATCTATTTCGGTGCCTTCTTATATAAGTAGAACGCTATAAATGTATAAAGTACATTAGGTATCCACACGGCAATTACCGGGGGCACATTTCCGTTAACGGCGAAGGTGGAAGCAATTGTCTGAAAAAGGATATACGAGAAACTCAATGCCAATCCTATCCCTAAATGAAGTCCCATTCCTCCCTTTGTCTTCTTTGATGAAAGAGAAACACCTATCAATGTCAGAATGAATGAAGCGAATGACATTGCAATGCGCTTATGATATTCTATCTCGAACTCCTTGATGTTGGCAAAGCCTCGTTGCCGTTGCCTGTCGATATATTCGCTTAGCTGGGGGCTGGTCAACATTTCCTGCTGATTCTTCATAATCAGAAAGTCTGCAGGTTCCATGAAAAGGGTCGTGTCAATCCGGTCTCCTTTGGTGATGCTTTCCTTCATTCCGTCCATCTCGCGAATCATATAATCCTTGATAGTCCATTTGTGTATAGATGCCGTATCATACGTGATGGAACGGGCAGTGAGATGGGATACCAACTGCTTGTCCCGGAACTTGTCCAAAGAAAAACGATAACCGGTCTTGCTGTAATCTTCAAAACGCTCGATGTAGGCAATGACATTGGAATCTACTTCCAATTGGATATTACGTGCAGTATTCGCTTTACGGGGTTTGTAGTATTTGTCTTCAAAATTGATGCGTGTCACACTGCCTCTCGGTATGACATAAGATCCTAGACTGAAGGTGACTATCGCAATGATGGCTGCAGACACCATGTAAGGACGCAGCATACGCTTGAAACTCATACCGGTAGAAAACATGGCTATAATCTCCGAGTTTTCCGCCAGTTTGGAAGTAAAGAAGATTACTGCAATGAAAACAAACAACGGACTGAACAGATTGGCAAAATAGGGGATGAAGTTCAGGTAATAATCGAAAACAATGGCATTCCATGGCGCTTCGTGCGACATGAAACGGTCCATCTTCTCATTAAAGTCAAACACTACCGCAATAGAGATAATCAGAGCGATGGCAAAGACATACGTTCCCAGGAACTTCTTGATGATGTACCAGTCCAGCCGCTTTAGGAATTTGCCTTTGGGCAGTCCTATTTCTTTCAGTATCTTCCAATCAATTTTTCTCATAACCTTGTCGATACGCGTTTCACCATCATCGGTTTCCACGTGGAGAAGTCACCGGCAATGATATGTTTGCGAGCCTCACCTGCCAACCATAGATAAAAAGCCAAGTTGTGTATGGAAGCTATCTGCATGGCAAGTAGTTCCTGGGCGTGGAACAGATGCCGCAAGTAAGCTTTGCTGTACATTGTATCCACATAAGAAGCACCGTCTGCCTCGATAGGAGAGAAGTCCATTTCCCATTTCTTGTTACGCATGTTGATGATACCGTCTTTGGTGAATATCATGCCATTACGTCCGTTACGGGTGGGCATTACACAATCAAACATATCCACTCCGCGTTCTATGCCTTCCAGAATATTTACGGGAGTACCTACCCCCATCAGATATCGGGGTTTGTCTTTGGGGAGAATGCCGTTCACCAATTCAATCATCTCGTACATCTTGTCCACCGGTTCACCTACCGCCAGTCCACCGATAGCATTGCCGTCAGCTCCCTTGGAGGCTACGAACTCGGCCGACTGCTCACGAAGATCTCTATATACGCATCCTTGTACGATGGGGAACAATGACTGTTGGTAGCCATATTTAGGTTCGGTTTCATTGAAGCGTTTAATGCAACGGTCTAGCCAGCGATGCGTCAGCCCCAATGACTTCTTGGCATACTCATAATCAGAATCTCCCGGAGGACACTCGTCGAAGGCCATCATGATGTCCGCACCGATAGTACGTTCGATATCCATCACCTTTTCGGGAGTAAAAATGTGCTTGCTGCCGTCTATATGCGAACGGAATTCCGCACCTTCCTCACGCAGTTTACGAATGCCGGATAAAGAAAATACCTGGAAGCCACCGCTGTCTGTCAACATAGGACGGTCAAAACCGTTGAACTTATGAAGTCCACCGGCTTTTTCAATTACTTCCAGTCCCGGACGCAAATAGAGGTGATAAGTATTTCCCAGTATAATCTGCGCCTTTATGTCCTCCTTCAGTTCGGGCAAATGCACGCCTTTCACTGTCCCTACCGTCCCTACCGGCATAAAGATAGGTGTTTCAATCTGCCCGTGGTCGGTAGTAATCAGACCGGCACGCGCATTTGTCTTACTGTCTGTGTACTGTAACTCAAATGTCATTCTTCTTTCTTTTCTTTTTTTACGGACAAGTCAATGGCATCGGCAACTTTTTCATCAGTCAGCGCAATGGCAAATACCTCTTTTACATCTTTTACATAATGAAAAGTCAGTCCTTTCAGATAGATTTCTTGTATCTCATCTATATTCTTACGATTCTCGTCGCTCAGAATAATCTCTTTGATACCGGCACGTTTAGCAGCCAATATTTTCTCCTTGATGCCGCCAACCGGCAACACTTTACCCCGGAGGGTTATTTCGCCCGTCATGGCAAGGTTTGCCTTCACCTTTCGTTGGGTAAGGGCAGAGGCTAATGACGTAGCCATCGTGATACCTGCAGACGGACCATCTTTTGGAATGGCGCCTTCGGGTACATGGACATGAATGTTCCAGTTATCGAAGATATCTTCATCAAGATCCAACAGAGATGCATGGGCTTTGATATACTCTAATGCCAGCATAGCTGACTCCTTCATTACATCACCCAAATTTCCGGTCAGCGTCAAACGCCCACCTTTACCACGGCTCAGGCTTGTTTCTACAAACAGAATCTCACCGCCGACTGCTGTCCAGGCCAAACCGGTCACGACACCGGCATATTCATTGCCCTGATATTTATCACGGGTATATTCCGGAGCACCGAGGAACTCATACAGATCTCCAGGCTTGATTTCCGTCTTCAAGAAATAACCGTCCGTAGCATATTGGCGCGCCGACTTGCGGAGAACCTTTCCAATCTTCTTTTCCAACTCACGCACACCGCTCTCACGGGTATAGTTTTCGATGATAGCCTCCAGCGTATTCTTCGGAATTTTAATGTCGCTTTTCTTCATCCCATTAGCTTCCAATTCCTTCGGGACCAGATGGCGACGGGCGATTTCAATCTTTTCCTCTGTAATGTATCCGCTTACCTCAATCAGCTCCATGCGATCCAATAACGGGCCGGGAATAGTATTCAGATTGTTGGCAGTAGCAATGAACATTACTTTGGATAAATCGAAATCCACATCCAAGAAGTTATCATGGAAAGTGGTATTCTGTTCCGGGTCAAGCACTTCAAGAAGGGCAGAGGAGGGATCCCCCTGGCGGTCTGCGCTTACCTTGTCAATCTCGTCCAAAATAAAAACAGGGTTGGAAGAACCTGCCTTGATCAGGCTCTTGATGATGCGTCCCGGCATAGCGCCGATATACGTCTTGCGATGTCCGCGAATCTCCGCTTCATCATGTACACCTCCTAAGGACATGCGGATGTACTTCCGCTTCAGAGCAGCTGCAATGGAACGTCCCAATGATGTTTTTCCCACTCCCGGAGGACCATACAGGCAGATGATGGGTGATTTCATGTCACCCTTCAGCTTCAATACAGCCAAGTGTTCCAGAATGCGCTCTTTCACTTTCTCCAAACCATAATGGTCTTTGTTCAGTGTCTTTTCCGCATTGGTAAGATTCAGATTATCCGTCGTATAAATGCCCCAAGGCAAACTGAGCATTGTTTGCAGATAGTTCAATTGCACGCTATAATCGGGAGATTGCGGATGGGTACGCTCCAACTTGTCCACTTCCTTCAGAAAAGTAGCTTTCACCTCTTCATTCCACTTGATGGTTTCAGCCTTCTTACGCATTTCCTCTATTTCCTGTTCCTGGCCGCCGCCACCCAGTTCATCCTGAATGGTTTTAATCTGTTGCTGCAAGAAATATTCACGCTGCTGTTGATCTATATCTTCACGAGCACGCATTTGAATAGACTCCTTGATTTCTGCAAGCTGTACTTCACGGTTCAATATTTCCAATAAACGGTAAGTACGCGCACGCAACGAATCAATACGCAGCAATTCAATCTTTTCATCCTTCTTCAACGGCAGGTTGGTACAGATGAAATCCACCAAAAACATAGGATTGCTGATGTTTTTGATGGCAAAAGAGGAATCCTGCGGAAACATATCGGAGGACTTGATATAACGTACTGTCAAATCCTTGCATGCTTCTACCAATGCGTGAAACTCTTTGTCTTTCTTGTCGGGAAGTTCCTCGTTCAGGGTCGTCACGCGTCCCTTCAGATAAGGTGCTGTGGCTATAATCTCTTTCAATTCCATCCGCTTGGAACCTTGGAGAATGACGGTAGTCGTCTGGTCCGGCATTTCCAGAACACGGACAATCTTGGCAACCGTACCAATGGTATGCAAATCCTCGAATAAAGGAGCCTCGGTTTCAGCCGTCTTCTGGCATACCACAGCTATATAAGTGTTTTTCTTTTCTGCTTCACGCACTAATTTCAAAGAAGATTTTCTTCCTACAGATACAGGCATAAACACACCCGGAAACAATACCATATTCCGAAGAGGCAGCACAGGAAGGACTTCATCCACCTCAATATCCATTAATTGTTCTTCATTTCCCTCAAAATCAGCAATTACAGAGAAAGCGTTACCACTTCTATCTTCGATATCACTCAGGTAATTTCTTTTCTTCATTTCTTTCTTTTTAGTTTATGTCATATTGACAGGCCAATAAAGCGCCTGCAAAGTTAAGCTATTTCTTTATAAATAGAAGTTCTTCTTCCTTTAAAAACACAAAAACAGTGCCAATTTTGCAGCAATTTTAATGTCTTTGATTAATTTTGGAGCCAATTAAAGAAGACAAATATGTCCAATTCATCCTTTAAGTTCAAACAATTTACCATTTACCATGACAAGTGCGCCATGAAAGTAGGTACGGATGGCGTACTTTTAGGGGCTTGGGCTCCGATAGCCAATGTTAAACGTGTACTTGACGTAGGTACAGGTACTGGTTTAATAGCTTTGCAGTTAGCTCAGCGTAACCCACATGCGAAGATTACTGCCATTGAAATAGATACTGTTGCCGCAGAACAGGCAAAAAATAATGTGCTACATTCTCCATGGGCAGATAGAATAGAAGTACTATGTCTTGATTTCCGAAATTATCAGCAGGATGATAAATTTGACCTCATAGTATCCAATCCCCCTTATTTTATGGATGCTCTTAAATGTCCGGACGAGCAACGCTGCATGGCACGGCATGCAGGGGGATTAAATTATCATTCACTGTTCCGCCATGCAGTTCATTTGCTTTCCGAGCAAGGAAAAGTGAGTATCATTATTCCATCCGAAGTCGAGAAAACAGCAGTTGATGCGGCTTGGAGCCACAAATTATTTCCATCACACCGCATGCAGGTCTTTACCAAACCGGGAAAACCATGCCGGCGGGTATTATTGACCTTTGGCTTTCAAGAAAAAACATGTATAGAGGAGAATCTATGTATTGAAGTGAATCACAATGAGTTCACTCCCGAATATATAGCTTTGACAAAAGATTTTTATTTGAAAATGTAATTTTGTTAGCACAAAAGTTTTCAAAACATTTGGTGGGAATCAAAAAAGTATTTACCTTTGCACTCGCTTTTAAGAAGTAAAGCACTCGGGGTGTAGCGCAGTCCGGTTAGCGCACCTGCTTTGGGAGCAGGGGGTCGTGGGTTCGAATCCCGCTACCCCGACACGAGAAAGATTAGTAGTAAAATACTGATTATTAGAAGGTAAATTATTGGTTACGAGCTGATGCAGTTTGCGTCGGCTCGTCCTTTTTTGTAAAACTCCTCTTATTTGAGGTTGTTTTTAGGCAAATAAGGGCGCATTTTCTTATAACTATCTTATAACGCATTTCGATGCAATGCTGCCAAAAGAAAAAAATAATATGGCAACATTTAAAGCAGTGATTTTTCATGGTGGAAGACATCTTAAAAAAGATGGGACCACCAATATAAAAGTAAGAATCTATCATAATGGTTCGGCACAGTATATCCCTACTGAATATTTTATAGAACCAGATTTCATGAATGCGGATGGTACAATATCGTCATTATCTGGCGATAATGAAAACTTAAACTATGAAATAACTGGGTTAATACAAAGATATCGTGGCGCATATATTCGATTGGGCAACTCAAGAACAGCAAGAATGGATTGTCTTGAATTAAAAGCGGAGATACTTAGGATGGTTGTTCCGGATTCAGAGTTTATTGATTTTGTTTCTTTTGCAAAAGGAGTTATAGCTAATATATCCAAACCAAAGACAGCGGAATGGTATGCACAATCACTGGCTTGTTTATGTTGGTATATAAAGAAAGATAAACTGGATGTAAAGTCTCTTACGTCCGCTATGCTGAATGGGATGATCCAGACACTTTCTGTTAAAGGACCGGGAGGGCACCCATTGGAACCTGGAACTATTAGTAACTATATGAGAGGGATACGTGCCTTATATAACAAAGCGAAGTTGGTATATAATAACGAGGACCATGATATTATAAGAATACCAGGAGATCCTTTTAAGAAAGTGCCTATTCCTATATATCGGCGTAAAAGAAAAAGCATACCCTTGCAAATCATAAGAAAAATACGTGATTTTCAATCAGACAAACAACGTACTAATATGGCGAGAGATGTCTTTATGATGATGTATTATATGATGGGCATTAATATAAATGATCTCTACCGCCTTTCGGGTGAATGCAAAGGAAGGATAGAATATAGACGTTCTAAGACTAATACAGAAAGACATTATGAACAAATCCCACTATCTATTAAGATAGAGCCAGAGCTTCGCTGCTTATTGGATAGGTATTCCGAAGGATATTTTCTGTCGTATTTTCACACAAACTATTGTAATTTGAATAATTTCATGCGTGCGGTAAACAAGGGACTGAAAAATATTTGTGAAAGTTTGAATTTAGACTTCAGTATCACGACTAACTGGGCCCGCCATAGTTGGGCAAGTATAGCAAGAAATAAAGCCGGGATAGCCAAAGCGGATGTTGATTTTTGCCTTGGGCACGTGAACAATGATTTTAAAATGGCAGATATTTATATTGATATTGATTATTCCATTTGCGATAAGGCAAATAGGGCTGTTTTGGACCTTTTGAAGAAAAATGAATAAAAAAAGTCTGAAAAAGTTTGTTGTGAAATAAACTCTTTCTATATTTGCACCGAGCAATTGGTTACGAGCTGGATAAAATACTATATTTATCCGGCTTTTGCTGTTTATAATATATTGAAAACAGCATTTTTCACTTCTAACACATTCTTCTCTTTGCTATGTGCCATAAAACAAATGACACATGGAAATACTTGTTTCAAAAACAGCATTATTAGACAAGCTGAAATCAGTAGGCAGAATCATTCAGCCAAAGAACACATTGCCGGCTTATGACAATTTTTTGTTTGTAATTGACGAATCAGGCTTTATTCAAGTAACGGCCGGTGAGGAAGGTGGCCGCATATCTACCAATGTGGATGGCAAGGCAAATTTCGTAAACCGTTCTTTTTTGGCAAGTGCCAAGATATTATTGGATGGTTTAAAAGAAATGGGTCAACGTAAAAACCTGAGGGATTTTGTATTTAAGCATATAATTTAGCAAGTCTATATAAGAAAAAAGCTCTATCTCTTACTCCTCTGAACTGTGCTCTAAATGCTTTGATTTTAGCATTGAATGACTCTGCTGCGG